>R14__coassemble_87_pt1 | contig 75066 bp, 64 predicted proteins | sample R14__metabat2_high_PE_005 | metagenome-assembled genome bin R14 | reverse complement strand
TAGAGCATTCGGCTGTTAACCGAAGTGTCGCTGGTTCGAGTCCGGCAGGGGGAGCTTTTCAATTAAATATGCGGCTCCGTGGTCAAGAGGTTAAGACATCGCCCTTTCACGGCGGTAACACGGGTTCAATTCCCGTCGGAGTCACTGTGGCGTGATAGCCAAGCGGTAAGGCAATGGTCTGCAACACCAGTATCCACCGGTTCGAATCCGGTTCACGCCTCTGAAAAGAACTTCTTAGAAATAAGAAGTTCTTTTTTTTGTAGCATGGCGGGAGCACGAATGTGCGGAGCCATGCGTAGGTATCATAATCTGTGGTGATTCCGAACGGAAGTGAGGAATCATGTCCGTTTTTTATGATACGGGTTCTGAAGACTATGAAGGATAAAATAGGCCCCGATTTTTCAGAGAAAATAAAGAGGATGTATTATGAAAGCATATAAAAATCTTGTGTTTGACGTAGGAAGTGTTTTGATCGGCTATCGATGGAAGGAAATGCTTATGGAACATGGCTTATCTGAGGAAGAGGCTGTTTCCTATGCCAATCACATTTTCAGAAATCCATTATGGTTACAATTCGATCTGGAAATTCTTCCCTTTGAAGAAGTAGTTGAAAAATATGTGAAAGCATATCCGGACTATGAGGAACTGACCAAATGGTTTTTCTCAAATGCAGAGCAAATGGCGCAGGCCCGGCCTAAGTTATGGGAACTGGTTGGCAAGCTGAAAGAAAAAGGTTACAAAATATATATTTTGTCCAATTATTCCAGTGTACTATTTCGTTTGCACACGGAAAAGGCCACATTCCACCAATATCTGGATGGAAAAGTAATTTCATATATGATGCATAAGGTGAAACCGGATGCAGAAATCTATCGCTATTTGTTTACACAGTATCATTTAAAGCCGGAAGAGTCTTTGTTTTTCGACGATCATGAGGAAAATGTAATAGCATCAAAAGAAAATGGTATGGATGCGGTTCAAATCATGAGTGAGGAGCATTTGATAAAGATCCTTGAGCAAATTTTAGAAGATGCTTCTTAAGCAAGACCGGCATCCAACGGTTCAAATCCGGTTCACGCATCTCAAAAGAACGAGCATAAATAAAACGCAAGCTGCCCGGCAGCTTGCATTTGCTTTAGTATCTAAGAAGAGGATATTCAAAGAGGCTTGATATAAGATGTATATTCCAGAAGCTTTTTCTGAAGTTTATTGTTCAAAAGCTCCTGGTAGCAGGTTTTTTGATCAGATGCAGAATCTTTTTCCGGGGAGTTTTTTGTGCTTTCATTTATAACAGACTCTTTCTTTATATAAATAGAAAGTGCCAGCTGTATGATCGGAAAAGGTTGATGCCTGCTAGCTTCTATGGAGCTAATCTGCATTCGGATTTTACCTTTCTTTTCTCGTAACAATGGTATTAATAGTAGATACAGCCGGTCATCAGCGAAGGAAATATATCCGAGCACTGTGCCGGCTTTGGTTTTTACATACAGCCTGTTGTTTTGCAGAAATGCAGGATAAAGCAAGCTGCCCTTTGCCAGGTCTCCCAATGCGCGATTTATATCGCGTAGTTCTTGTTTATTAGAAAAATATGCTTGTCCCTTCCGCAAATCCGCTCCATCGGATGCATGAATATCCGAAATATAGGTAATGTGTGCTTTAAACTGATAAATTTCATGTGTGGATGAGGCAGGACGGGCGATTTTTCGAAGGCAGTACACGGGATCGATAAAAACCTCAGAGAGTAGCTGAAAGATCGTAAGCTGATAATGACTTCTTTGGCTTGAAATATCCTTTGCATAGATACCGCTATGATAATTGTCATAGAAAGGAGCAGCCGCGGAATCAAAATTTTCCCCGGCGGCTGTCATCACATTTCTTTCTGCCCGGTCCAGCAGTTTCCCGGAGGCCAGATTCAGACTGTACAGAAACATGTCAAATTCTTCCATATCCGGATCCCAGAAATACTTGCCGGTGGCCACCTTGTAGCGATCCAGCTTATGTCCTTTATATTCTCCGCCATCAATATAAATATCTCTTTCACAATATGCATAATCATTGACAGGGGCTTTCCAATGCCCTTTACGATGAAAAGGATTTTTGCGATGGTCAGTGTATTTACGCCCGGAAGAATTAGTTTTTGGATAGTCTCCCACACCGGAAGAAGCATATTTGCCGGAAGAATATGCGGCAAAGCTTTCCTTGATCGTGGTATAGGCTTCGTTGAGAAGCTGCGCCTTTTCTATATGAAATTTTTGCTGTTCAGGACTTGCCTTATTAACCAGGTCCGGATGATGCTTTGCCATCAACCGGTGATATCGCTGCTTGATCAGAGGGAAATCTGTATCAGAAATATCATCGTAGGAAAAGCCCAGGATCGTCAGTGCACGTTCCAGCTTCATAATTGCGCCTTATTCAGATAATTATCCCATTCAAAAATAGCTTTTTCAAAAGAAACTTCCAGGGTATAGGAATCTGTCACAGAATCATCATATTCATCATCAGACTTATTTGGCAGCTCAATGTGCATAGTATAAGTAGAAACACCATCCCTTTCTGATTTTTTTGCCATAGCATAGAAATAGGAGTTGGCAAATAAAAGTGAGAGGGAAGAGATTTCAGACGGAGAAAGAGTACGATCAGGCTCTTCTTTGATCAGATTGCCATCAGCGTCATAATATTTATAACCATCTTTCACCGCGCTAAGAAGTTTGGCCCGCTGTAAACGCACGTAGGTTGTATGCGCATAGCTCATGGTAAAATTGCTATTCTGAGAATTACCGGGCATGACGAGCAGGGCCTCGAGTGTCATGGAAATCTGATCTTCTTTTATCTGAAAAGAAATCATTTCGCAATCCTGGAAAGAGAATTGCTCGATTTCGTTAACGGATTGATATCGCATATTTATATAGTCCTTTCTATAGTAAGTCTTGGAATTCATTTTTCTAAATATCCATTTTAGCACGGATAGCCTTTGTCATGTTTCTTTTTTATAAAGTAAAAATAAAATTATGAAAGCTTTGTGACTTGTGATTTTTTTGGAGCAAAAATGTTGACAAATAGGAATGGCAGTGATATCTTATAGAACGTAGATATTAGCACTCCACCTTAATGAGTGCTAACAAACAAAAAGCTGAAAGGAGATTGCAGGATGGAGCTTGACGGTAGAAAAAAGATAATTCTGAAGGCAATTATTCAGACCTACCTTGAAACAGGCGATCCCGTCGGATCCAGGACGATCTCTAAATATTCTGATCTTCATTTGAGTTCAGCAACCATTCGAAATGAGATGAAGGATCTGGAGGAAATGGGCTACATCATTCAGCCGCATACCTCTGCAGGAAGAATTCCTTCTGATAAGGGATATCGGATGTACGTGGACGAACTGATCAGGGAAAAGGATCAGGAAATCGAAGAAGTCAAGGAACTGATGTTTAAAAAAACAGACCGTCTGGAAAAGGTTTTACGTCAGGTAGTTAATACACTGGCTACCAATACGAATTATGCGACGATGATCATGCCGACGGTTCATTCACATCGAGTGAAATTTATTCAGCTTTCGAGATTGAATGATGAACAGATTCTGGCGGTTATCGTAGCACAGGGTAATCTGATGAAAAATCAGCTTATCAGTGTGAATGAGCCGATTACGGATGAAGAACTTTTGAAGTTGAATCTTCTCTTGAATACACAGTTGAATGGTCTTTCAATAGGTGAGATTAACCTGAATATGATTCAGAACATGAAACGGCAGGCTGGTATTCACAGCGAAGTGATCAATAGTGTTGTAGATGCTGTGGCCGAAGCCATCAAGCCGGACGATGAGGCAAACGTTTATACCAGCGGGGTAAAAAATATTTTTAAATATCCGGAGCTTGCTGACTCACATATGGCCAGCGAATTGGTTTCCACTTTGGAGGATAAGCAGGAGCTGGCAGCTATGCTTCGTGAGACCGGTTTGGTAGAAGCAGATGAAGAGACAGGCATTCAGGTCTATATCGGCCAGGATTCACCGATTGAAAACATGAAAGATGTTTCGGTAATCACAGCGAACTATGATCTGGGCGGCGGAATGAAGGGACGCATTGGTATTGTCGGACCACGTCGAATGGATTATAAGAATGTAGTAGGAAATCTGAAAAAATTAAAGGTACAGTTGGAATCAGTTTTCGGAACAGAAAATGTGAAGCTGGATCAGGTGGAGGTAGATTCTACAGTACGGACCGATATTACAGATAAGGACTTATAGCGGCCTGCTTAAAAAGCTGATATTTGAGAAAATAAACAGTGATATGAAAAAAGAATCTGCAAAGCATTTGCTATATAAGCAGGGTAATAAATCAGATAAAATACTGTGCATTTTCCTAAGGTACAGATAGAAATAAACAGATGAGGTGAAGCGCATTGGCAGAGGATAAAACAATGACAAACGAAGAAGCCGTAAAGAAAGCTGTTGAAGAGGCGGAAAAAGCCGCAGCGGAAAATCAGGAGACCGAAGAGTACGCGGAAGCAGTGGAAGGTGAGGTAATCGATGAGGATGCTTCCACGGAATCGGATGAGGATACAGCGGAAGAAGCTTCCGAGGATGTAAAAGACGTAGAAGAAAAGGAAGAAAAAAAGAAATCCTTCTTCCGGAAAAAAGATAAAAAAGATAAAAAAGACGAAAAAATCGCTGAGCTTACAGATAGACTGCAGAGACAGCTGGCAGAGTTTGATAATTTCCGTAAGAGAACCGAGAAAGAAAAATCATCCATGTACCAGATCGGTGCGAAGGATGTGATTGAAAAGATTCTTCCGGTTGTAGATAACTTTGAACGCGGATTACAGAACAGCGATGAGAGTGATCCTTTCGTAGAAGGTATGAGCAAGACATATAAACAGCTAACAACTGCGCTGAAAGATCTGGGCGTAACGCCGATCGAAGCTGTAGGACAGGAATTCAATGCAGACCTGCACAATGCTGTAATGCATGTAGATGATGAGAGCGTTGGGGATAACGTGGTCGTGGAAGAGTTCCAGAAGGGTTATATGTATAAGGACTCTGTGGTACGCTACAGCATGGTAAAGGTAGCGAACTAGTATATAAGAAAATTTGAATAATGCAGATAAGCAATATAAATTGCTGATCATAAAAAACAAACAATACAAACATTTTTGATGACATACGAATAAAGGAGATTTTATTATGGGTAAAATTATCGGTATTGACCTTGGTACAACAAACAGCTGTGTAGCAGTTATGGAAGGTGGAAAACCTACAGTTATCGCAAATGCAGAAGGAAGCAGAACAACTCCTTCAATCGTAGCTTTTTCTAAGACAGGAGATCGTCTGGTAGGTGATCCTGCGAAGAGACAGGCTGTTACAAATGCAGAGAAAACAATTTCATCTATTAAGAGACATATGGGCTCAGATTACAAAGTAACCATTGATGACAAAAAATATTCTCCACAGGAGATTTCAGCAATGATTCTGCAGAAGCTGAAAGCAGATGCTGAGAACTATCTGGGCGAGAAGGTTACAGAGGCAGTTATCACAGTTCCTGCATATTTCAACGATGCACAGCGTCAGGCTACAAAAGACGCAGGACGTATTGCAGGTCTGGATGTAAAGCGAATCATCAACGAGCCTACAGCAGCAGCGCTGGCTTATGGTCTGGATAACGAAAATGAGCAGAAAATCATGGTATACGACCTTGGCGGCGGTACATTTGATGTTTCTATCATTGAGATCGGTGATGGTGTCATCGAGGTTCTGGCAACAAACGGTAATAACCGTCTTGGCGGTGATGACTTTGACCAGAAAGTAGTTGCATACATCGTAAATGAGTTCAAGAAACAGGAAGGTGTAGATCTTTCCGGTGACAAGATGGCTATGCAGCGTATTAAAGAAGCAGCAGAGAAAGCAAAAATGGAGCTTTCCAGCGCATCTACTACAAATATCAACCTGCCATTCATCACAGCTACACAGGAAGGACCGAAGCATCTGGATCTGAACCTGTCTAAAGCGAAATTTGATGAGCTGACAAGAGATCTGGTAGAAATGACAGCAGAGCCTGTAAGAAAAGCACTTGCTGATGCAGGTCTGACAGCTGCAGATATCTCTAAAGTTCTTCTGGTTGGTGGTTCTACACGAGTTCCTGCAGTACAGGATAAGGTTCGTGCACTGACAGGCAAAGAGCCAAGCAAGACCTTGAATCCTGATGAGTGTGTAGCACTTGGTGCTTCTATCCAGGGTGGTAAGCTTGCAGGTGATGAAGGTGCAGGAGATATCCTTCTTCTGGATGTAACACCACTGACACTTTCCATCGAGACAATGGGTGGTATTGCCACACATCTGATCGAGAGAAATACAACAATCCCGACAAAGAAGAGCCAGATCTTCTCTACAGCAGCAGATAATCAGACAGCAGTAGATATCAATGTCGTACAGGGTGAGCGTCAGTTTGCGAAAGATAATAAATCCCTTGGCCAGTTCCGTCTGGATGGTATTCCACCGGCACGTCGTGGTGTTCCGCAGATTGAGGTTACATTTGATATTGATGCCAATGGTATCGTAAATGTATCTGCAAAGGACCTGGGAACAGGTAAGGAGCAGCATATCACAATTACTGCAGGATCCAATATGAGTGATGACGAGATTGAGAAAGCAGTAAGAGAGGCTGCACAGTTCGAGGCAGAGGATAAGAAACGTAAAGAAGCTGTTGACGCAAGAAACGATGCTGACTCTACAGTATTCCAGATTGAGAAAGCACTGGAAGAAGCAGGCGATAAGATTTCCGCAAATGATAAAGCGGCAGTAGAGGCGGATCTGAATGCCCTGAAGGATCTTCTGAAGGAGATTCCACAGGATGGCGCTTCAGAGGCACAGGTAGCAGACCTGAAAGCAGCACAGGAGAAGCTGATGCAGTCTTCACAGTCCCTCTTCACAAAGATGTATGAGGATATGCAGGCAGCACAGGGCGCTCAGGCAGGTCCGAATCCAGGCGCCGGAAGCAACGCAGATGATGACGTTGTAGATGCTGACTATAAAGAGGTTTAACTCAGAAGGGAAGTCCTTTGGTCTTCCTGAAGCCTATGAATTCAGGAAGTACAAAAATAGTATAGTGTTTTAATGATTATGATAGCAGGGTTGTTCTGGAGATAAAAATGTGTTATTCTACAGAACAGCCTTGTTTAATATGTATAAATCATGAGGAGAACTTCCATCCTGCTGTACAGGCCTTTGCTTGTCTGCAGGTAACGGAAAAATATATTTTCTCCGGAGTGAGATTTGAAAAAAGTTCGGGCGCAAAATAATGCTGATAGATGATTGAAGCAAGATTTATGCGCGGATCAAATGAGCAGGAGACGAAATGGCAGATAAAAGAGATTATTATGAGGTATTGGGCGTAGAGCGCAGTGCCGGTGATGATGAAATAAAGAAAGCTTATCGTAAGCTGGCCAAAAAATATCATCCGGATATGAATCCGGGAGATGCGGAAGCAGAGGCGAAATTCAAAGAGGCAACAGAAGCTTACTCTGTTCTGTCCGATGCTGAGAAAAGACAGCAGTATGATCAGTATGGTCATGCAGCTTTCGAAAATGGCGGTGCCGGCGGTTTTAATGGTTTCGAGGGCTTTGATTTCAGTGGTGATATTTTTGGTGATCTGTTTGGTGATTTCTTTGGCGGCGGCCGCAGCCGTGGGGCCAATAACGGGCCACAGAAGGGTGCCAGCCTCCGTGTGGCAGTACATCTGAGCTTTGAGGAGGCGGTATTTGGCTGTTCCAAAGAGTTGGAAATTACGCTTAAGGATGAATGTACGACCTGTGGCGCTTCCGGATGTAAGCCGGGTACTTCACCGGAGACCTGTACGAAGTGTAACGGAAGCGGTCAGATCAGACGTCAGCAGCAGTCTTTCTTTGGAATGGTACAGAATATTGAACCATGTCCTGACTGCGCGGGAAGCGGAAAGATCATCCGCGAGAAATGTCCGGATTGCCGTGGTACAGGCTATGTTTCTAACCGAAAGAAAATCAGCGTAGATGTTCCGGCGGGTATCGATAACGGCCAGACGATCCGTATCCGGGAAAAGGGTGAGCCGGGCAAAAACGGAGGACCAAGAGGAGACCTTTTGGTACAGGTAATGGTAGCGGATCATCCGATTTTCCAGAGAGAGGATATGAATATTTTCTCAACGGCGCCTTTGACCTTTGCGCAGGCGGCGCTGGGCGGTGTAATCCGTATTGACACAGTGGACGGTCCGGTAGAGTACACGGTAAAAGCCGGTACACAGACAGATACACGTATTCGTTTGCGTAATAAGGGTGTGCCGTCACTGCGTAATAAGAATATGCGCGGTGACCATTATGTCACCTTGGTGGTACAGGTGCCGACCAGCTTAAGCAGTGAGGCAAAGGAAGCTTTGCGGGAGTATGATGCGATTGTTTCCGGACATGATGACGGAACAAAGAAGAAAAAGAAGAAATTCTGGGAGATGTAATCCATGAAGTGGAATAAATACAGGATCAAGACAAGAGAAGAGGCGGAGGATCTGATCATTTCTTCATTGGCGGACCTGGGAATTTCAGGCGTAGAGATTGAAGACAAGCAGCCTCTTACCGAGGAAGATAAGAAGCAGATGTTTGTGGATATTCTGCCGGATATGCCGGATGATGACGGCATTGCTTACCTGAGCTTTTATCTGGAGCCGGAAGAGGATAATGAAGGAATTTTGGCACAGGTCAAGGAAGAACTGGAAGTACTTCGTTCTTTCGTAGATGTGGGTGAGGCTTCCATTGAGGCGACAGAAACCGAGGACCTGGACTGGATCAATAACTGGAAGCAGTATTTTAAACAGTTTTATGTGGATGATATCCTGGTAATCCCTTCCTGGGAAGAGGTGAAGGAAGAGGACAGTGATAAGATGATTCTTCACATCGATCCCGGTACAGCCTTTGGAACAGGTATGCATGAGACGACACAGCTCTGCATCAGGGCCTTGAAAAAATATGTAAAAGAAGATACAGAGCTTCTAGATGTAGGTACCGGCAGCGGCATTCTGGCCATCGTGGCATTGAAACTGGGTGCGGGACATGCATTTGGTACCGATCTGGATCCTTGTGCAATTGAAGCTGTAGCAGATAATAAGCGGCAGAATGATATTCCTGACGAAGCCTTTGATATGATCATCGGTAATCTGATTGATGACAAAGCAACCCAGGACCGGGCCGGTTATGAAAAATATGATATAGTAACGGCCAATATTCTGGCAGATGTGCTGGTGCCTTTGACACCGGAGGTAACAGCGCATATGAAGAAGGGCGCGATTTATATTACTTCAGGTATCCTGGAGGGCTATGAGCCAAAGGTGATTAAAGCTTGCGAGGACGCAGGACTGCAAGTCCTTGAAGTGAATAAACAGGGCGAATGGATGTCTGTAGTTGCGATGAAATGATAGGTGAATGAAATGTATCATTTTTTTACAGATAGAAGCCAGATTCATGACGGAATGGTTCATATTATCGGTGGTGATGTGAACCATATCCGTAATGTGCTTCGTATGAAAAAGGGAGAAATGATCGTGGTATCCTGCGGGGATGAATGGGAATATACCTGCAGGATTTTTTCGCTGTCCGGAGATAAGAATGCCGGCGGAGAAGATAGGGATGAAATCCTGGCGGAAATCGTGGATGCGCAGAAGCCGGGCAAAGAATTACCTTCGAAAATTTATCTGTTCCAATGTCTTCCAAAGGCAGATAAGATGGAACTGATCATTCAGAAAGCGGTAGAGCTTGGTGTATACAAAGTCATTCCGGTTTCCTCCGGCCGCAGCATCGTGAAGCTGGATCAGAAAAAAGCAGAGAAAAAGGTACTTCGCTGGAATGCGATTTCCGGCAGTGCAGCCAAGCAATCCGGCCGCATGATCATTCCGGAGGTTATGCCGGTGATGAAATTCAAGGCGGCGCTGGAATTTGCGGAGAAAGAAAAGATTGCGGTCAGATATATTCCCTATGAATTGGCGGAGGACATGAATCGGACCCGCACTTTATTTGAAGGGATACAGAAAGGGCAGAGCATTGCGGTTATGATCGGACCGGAAGGCGGTTTCGAGGAGGCAGAGGTGCAGCAAGCGATGGCACAGGGCTTCGAAGCCATTTCCCTGGGCAAACGAATTCTGCGTACGGAAACAGCGGGCATGACAGTATTGTCCATTTTGATGTATTTATTGGATGAATAAGCTAAGGCTTGCTGACGAAAGAAGTATGCAGGAATATTTAGGAGTGATAGATTTCATGGAAGCATATTTGGATAATTCAGCTACCACCAGATGCTATGATGAGGTGCGGGAAGTGGTAGCGCACACAATGGTGGAGGATTTCGGTAATCCTTCTTCTATGCACCTGAAGGGTGTGGAAGGAGAAAAATATATCCGCAGCGCAGCGCAAACGCTGGCAGGAATTCTCAAAGTGGACGCAAAGGAGATTTATTTTACCTCCGGCGGCACAGAGTCTGATAACTGGGCGCTCTTCGGCATTGCCAGAGCAAATCAGCGAAGGGGAAAACATATCATTATCAGCAGCGTGGAGCATCCTGCTGTATCTTCGCCGGCAGCGGCCTTGGAGGATATGGGTTTTGAGGTTACGCGCCTGCATGTAGGAAAGGATGGCAGGGTTGACCTTGCGGAATTGGAAGCAGCGATACGGGAGGATACAATTCTGGTGTCTGTCATGGCCATCAATAATGAGATTGGCACCATTGAGCCAATCAGTGAGATCGGTGCTCTGATCAAAAAGAAAAATCCTTCCTGTTATTTCCATGTGGATGCGATTCAGGCTTTTGGAAAAATTCCTTTGTATCCGCGAAGAATGAAAATCGATATGCTGTCCGTCAGCAGTCATAAAATTCACGGACCGAAAGGTGTGGGCTTTTTATATATCGGAAGCAAAGTAAAGATTAAGCCTTTGATCTTTGGCGGCGGTCAGCAGAATGACATGCGTTCCGGCACGGATAATGTGTCCGGTATTGCAGGCATGGCCAAGGCAGCCGAAATCGTGTGCGGACAGCTGCAGGAGAATGCAGAAAAGATGTACGCGCTGAAGGAACATCTGGCGGAAGGCCTGATGCAGATGGAGGATGTGCATATTCATGGCATGGCGCTGCGTGAAGGCGCACCGCATATTCTGAATGCCTCCTTTATCGGTATTCGAAGTGAGGTTCTGCTCCATACTTTGGAGGATCGCGGGATTTATGTATCGGCAGGAAGCGCCTGCTCTACCCATAAGCGCGCCGGCAGTCCGACGCTGACAGCCATCGGCTGTAATAAAAAAGAGATGGAATCTGCTGTTCGTTTTAGTTTTTCGGAAGAAAATACAATAGAACAGATTGATTATACATTGGCAGTTTTAAATGAGGTGGCACCTATGCTGCGCCGCTTTACACGTAAGTAAGGAGAGAAAAATGAGATATCAGGCATTTCTGATTAAATATGCGGAAATCGGTATCAAGGGCAGAAACAGATATGTTTTCGAGAATGCGCTGATCCATCAGATGAACACAGCCCTTCGCCCGGTGGACGGAGAGTTTCAGATTTCTAAAGAACAGGGAAGAGTATATGTAAATATCGAGGGCGATTATGATTATGAGGGTGCCATCGAAGCATTAAAACGCGTTTTCGGTATTGCCTATATTTGTCCGGTGGTAGTCGTAGATACACAGGATTTCGGTGAGATTTCAGAAGCAGTGGCATCCTATGTGAAAGAGGTTTATCCGGAAGGACAGGAAAGAAGCTTTAAAGTCTTTACCAGAAGAGGAAACAAAAAATATCCGATGGAGTCTATGGAAATCAGCGCAGAGCTTGGAGGCGCAATCCTTGCTGCCTGCCCATGGATGAAAGTAGATGTGCACCAGCCGGAGGTGAGTCTGAACGTAGAAGTGCGTGAAAAGATTTATATCTATTCCGAAAGCATTCCGGGACCGGGTGGTATGCCGGTGGGCACCAACGGAAGCGCTATGCTGCTGCTGTCCGGCGGTATTGATTCGCCTGTGGCCGGATATATGATTTCCAAAAGAGGTGTAGCACTGGATGCGGTATATTTCCATGCGCCGCCATACACCAGTGAGAGGGCAAAGCAGAAGGTTGTAGATTTGGCGAGACTGGTTTCCAGATACAGTGGCAGTATTCGTCTGCATGTCGTAAACTTTACAGATATTCAGCTGAAAATTTACGAAATGTGTCCGCATGAAGAGCTGACGATTATCATGAGAAGATATATGATGCAGATTGCGGAAATGTTTGCCAAACGTGATGGTTCTATGGCGCTGATTACAGGTGAGAGTATTGGGCAGGTAGCCAGCCAGACGATCCAGAGCCTGGTATGTACCAATGCAGTTTGTACGATGCCCGTATTCCGTCCGCTGATCGGATTTGATAAGCAGGAGATTGTAAATATTTCGCATAAAATTGATACCTATGAGACATCTATTCTGCCATTTGAGGATTGTTGCACGATCTTTGTGGCAAAACATCCTGTAACCAAACCGAGTATGAAGCAGATTGAAAAATCTGAGCGTAAGCTGGCAGGTATCATTGAAGATATGGTAAAAGAAGCTGTGGATACAGCAGAGACCATTATTGTAGAGCCGTAAGCAGGCAAAACAAAAGCCCCACCGTCTGCAGACAGTGGGGCTGATTATAACTCAGAAGGAGTCCAATCCCCTTCTGAGTTATACGCTCCGCGAGGATGCGCACGGATTCGGAAAGGAAGTTGTCAGCTGAAGCTGACCCGAATCCGGCGCCAAGTCTCGCAGGAGCGAGACTTGAACAAATGGGTATTTTTTAATAAATAGTTTATTCTGTAATATAGTCCTTCAAGGCATCAAGTACGTCAGTCAGGTTCTGTTCTTCAGCGTGAATGTTCAGTTCGATCGGCTTGCCAAGATCCAGAGAGAAGATACCCATGATTGATTTCGCATCGATCACATATCTGCCGGATACGAGATCAAAATCATAGTCGTAACGGTTGATCAGATTGACGAAGGATTTTACTTTATCGATTGTATTGAGTGAAATAAGAATAGTTTTCATATATTTAGCCTCCAAATGTGAATTAAGTATCAAACTCTTGTTTAATCTATCATCTGATAATTGAAAAGTCAAGGGAAGAGGGAAGAGCATTATGTCAAAAAAAGCAGCATTACATAATTTGGGATGTAAGGTCAATTCCTATGAGCTGGAATCTGCCCAGCAGCAGCTTCTGGCACATGGTTATGAGATTGTACCTTTTGCACCGGGTGCGGATATTTATGTGATCAATACCTGTACGGTTACAAATATAGCAGACCGTAAATCCAGACAAATGCTCCATAAAGCGAAAAAAATGAATCCTGAAGCTCTGGTAGTGGCCATGGGATGCTATGCTCAGGTAAAGGGGAAAGAGCTGGAGCTGGACGAAGCCATTGATGTGGTTATCGGAAATAATAAGCGAGGAGAACTGTTAGAGCTGCTTGAGCGCTATGAGGCAACCGGCCGGAAGCAGGAAGCCTGGGTTGATATTAACAGGACAAAGGTAGAATACGAGGATATTTCCATTGACCGAACGGAGGAGCATACCCGTGCCTTTATTAAGGTGCAGGATGGCTGTAATCAGTTTTGTACTTACTGCATCATTCCTTTTGCCAGGGGAAGAGTGCGCAGCAGGAATCTGCTGGATATTGTACTGGAGGTACAGAAGCTGGCGGAAAGCGGCTGCAAGGAAGTCGTGGTGACCGGTATTCATGTATGTTCCTATGGCAGAGATCTGCAGGATGGGTCCGATTTTGTCACTGTACTCAAGGCAATCGATCAGATCGATGGAATCGAGCGGATCCGTCTGGGATCACTGGAGCCGGGCTCATTAACAGAAGAGGTGATCGGGGAGATGAGTAAGCTGCAGAAGCTTTGTCCGCATTTTCATTTGTCACTGCAGAGTGGCTGTGACCGGACCCTGCAGCGGATGAACCGTAAATATGATACTGCTGTTTTCAGAAAGGTATGTGAGAATCTGCGGAAATACTTTGATGATCCGGCATTGACGACAGATATCATAGTAGGTTTTCCGGGAGAGACGGAAGAAGATTTTCAGGAATGCAGAAAATTTGTAGAAGAGATCCGATTTTTCGAAACACATATTTTCCCTTATTCCAGAAGAGAAGGTACCAAAGCAGCCGCTTTTCCGGACCAGCTGCCCGAAGCAGTAAAAAAAGAGCGCAGTAAGGTTTTGCTCGAATTGAATCGGCAGGCAGGCATCCGTTACATGGAAAAATATATCGCTAAACCAATAGAAATCCTGGTGGAGGAAATGATCGAAAAAGAGGGTAAAAGATATTGGACGGGACATTCTGCTCATTATCATAAAGCTTTGATTCCGGAAGAGGCTTATGCGGGTAAAAAGCTTGAAAACCAAATGGTGACAATGATACCATCGGAAATCGTGGATGGATATCTCAAATAAGTGTGAAAAACAGAAAAATCAGGCGGCTGCATGTATCAAAACAAAGACAGAGGTTGCTATTTTTTTTGAGATATTATACAATGATAGAGAATTTATATCGGATAAGACTGTCCATAGAGAAATAGCAGCATTGAAAAACAGATGCAGGTTAGCTGTGGCAGAAAAAATGTAAAAGGCAGGGAAGTGATTTTATGACAGATATGGGAAGAACACAATATTTCAAGGTGACAAACGACCAGGATCTTTCTGTGAAGGAAGTTCTGGATACTGTTTATCTTGCGATGGTTCAGAAAGGATATAATCCGGTTAACCAGATTGTAGGATATATCATGTCAGGAGATCCTACCTACATCACCAGCCATAATGGCGCGAGAAGTTTGATCATGAAGGTGGAACGCGATGAGCTCGTAGAATTGCTTCTGCAGGAGTATGTGAAGACACTGGTTACAACACCGGAAGAATAAGCAGAGCATTATAGTAAATCGGTCATATCAGACAAATAAAAACAGGAAATAAAAAACCGGACGGTTCGCTGGAAGCGAAAGCTTTCATCGACGGCTGGTTTTTTTGCAGATAATGCAAATATAATCTAATAAAAAGAAACAAGTGAATATAACTGATGAATTGTTTGCGGATGGCGTGATACAGTAGAATTCCTGCAATGATGGAGAGAAAATGCATGGAAGCTCCGCGAAAGTTTTGGGGGTCGTTAGGAAAGAACTTTTGGGAGAACGAATCACGGTGGAGGCAAACCTTTGTCGGAGCATAAGTTCAGTTTTTCATTTCTATAAATTGATTTGTTTAAGAAGCGCGCTTTTGAAAAAGCATGCTTTCCTTGTCGTGCATAGATTTTCGACCAAAAGTTTTAAACAGTATGAATATGGGAATGAAGACGGTAGCTGGAAAGAAAACAGAGGTACGAGAAATATTTTGAATACAGGAAAATTAAAGATTATTCCTTTGGGCGGTCTTGAACAGATCGGCATGAATATCACAGCTTTTGAATATGAAGAGAGTATTGTGGTCGTGGATTGCGGTATGGCATTTCCGAATGATGATATGTTGGGTATAGATATGGTTATTCCGGATATTACTTATCTGAAGGAAAATGCAGAAAAGGTAAAGGGATTTGTCATCACCCATGGTCATGAGGACCATATCGGTTCGCTGCCTTACATTCTCAGGGAGCTGAATGTGCCTGTCTATGCGACAAAGCTGACGATCGGACTGATCGAAAATAAACTGAGTGAGCATGATATGCTGCGTACGACCAGAAGAAAGGTAATCCAGTTCGGACAGTCCATTAATCTGGGAAATTTCAGAATTGAATTCATTAAAACCAATCACAGTATTCAGGATGCGGCGGCGTTGGCGATTTACTCACCGGCCGGCACCATTGTACATACAGGTGATTTTAAGGTGGATTACACGCCGGTATTTGGTGATGCGATCGATCTGCAGAGATTTGCGGAAATCGGAAAGAAGGGCGTGCTGGCGCTGATGTGTGACAGTACAAATGCAGAGCGTCAGGGCTTTACGATGTCTGAAAGAACCGTTGGCCGGACCATCGAAAATCTCTTTCAGGAACATGCCAATACACGAATTATCATTGCTACCTTTGCTTCGAATGTAGATCGTGTACAGCAGATCATCAATGTAGCACACAAATTCGGCAGAAAAGTTATTGTACAGGGTCGTAGTATGGAAAACATCATTGCGACGGCTTCCGAGCTTGGTTATCTGCATGTGCCGGACAATACATTGATCGATATCAATGAAATGAAGAATTATCCGGATGAGCAGCTGACACTGGTTACGACCGGCAGTCAGGGCGAATCTATGGCAGCCTTGTCCCGTATGGCAGCAGACATTCATAAGAAGGTGACAATCCATCCGGGAGATACGATTATTTTCAGTTCACATCCGATTCCGGGAAATGAGAAGGCTGTTTCCAATGTCATTAACGAATTGACGGAAAAAGGCGCGAATGTTATTTTCCAGGATGTTCATGTATCCGGACATGCCTGCCAGGAGGAAATCAAGCTGATCTATACTCTGGTACAGCCCAAATATGCCATTCCGGTACATGGTGAATACAGACATTTGAAAGCTCAGGCGAACATTGCGAAATCCCTGGGAATTCCGACTGAACATATTAAGATCCTTCATTCGGGTGACGTATTGACATTTACGAACGGAGAAGCAGCGATCACAGATCACGTGCAGACCGGTGGTATCATGGTAGACGGGCTCGGTGTAGGTGATGTGGGAAATATCGTCTTGCGTGATCGACAGAGATTATCAGAGGATGGTATCATTATCGTCGTCATGACATTAGAACAATACGGAAGACAGCTTTTGTCAGGTCCGGATATCGTATCCCGTGGTTTCGTGTATGTGCGTGAATCGGAGGATATGATGGATCAGGCCAGAGAAGTGGCCGAGGATGCGTTGCATAATTGTCTGGATCAGGGAATGACCGACTGGGGAAAAATCAAGCTGGCTGTGCGTGATGCGCTGAGCAGTTTTGTATGGAAACAGACGAAACGAAGCCCTATGATTCTCCCGATCATTATGGAGGCATGACTTTATGGATATGGTTGAACATAAACTGAATGAACTTATATGGGCGATGAAAGAATCACCGGCCTATAAGGATTTCGAGAAATACAGAAATGAATTGAATCAGAATTATGACCTGCGGCGAAGAGTCGACGATTACAGAAGAATCTGTTATCAGATGCAGCAGACAGGGGAAGACCTTTATGATCGTTCCGATGATTTGCTGCGTGAGTTTTCGGATTTGTTTGCAAATACAACCTCCAGGGAGTTTTTGCTGGCGGAAGCAACGGTCTGTAAGATGATTCGCGAAGCGAGCATCAGATTAAGTGCAGAGGTTGATGTAGACATGTTCTGAGAAAATATGCAGACTGACCGTAAACTGCCTCGGATTGAACCGAAGCCCTGGCCTGAAATGCTTTGCATACATAAGATGGAGTATAGGATGAGCGATAAAAGAGCAAAAAAACCAGAAGAAAAAAAGATTCACGTAAAAGACATGTACGGCGGCTATGATGATGAGGAAGAGATGGAGGAAACCTCCGGCTATCAGCTGGCTGTCAGCGGAATGAAGGGAATCATTACAATCCTGATCTATGTCGTTATCATCGTAACGATGATCTTTATCGGAAAAGAAGCTTATACGATCGGTTATAGCGTATTCAACCAAGTCCCTGTGGATACCGGTGAGGGTCGTGAGATTACGGTGACGATCGAACCGGGTATGTCGGTTATGGAAATCGGTGAAGTACTGCAGAATGAGGGGCTGATCGAGGAAGAGCCGAGAGTATTCTGGATTCAGGAGCTGCTCTCAGATTATCATAATGAAATTCAGCCGGGTACCTATACTTTAAAAACAGGTATGACGCCGGATGAAATGATCAAGTCCATGGTGGAAACAGCCGAGGAAGAAAAAGAGGCAGCAGCGCAGGCGGAAGCTACAACACCGACAGTGGAAAATGAAGTACCTACAGAGAGCACAGAGACCACGACGGAAGATGCAGGCTCTTCAGAAGACGGAGATAATGCAGATGATTCCGATAGCGGAGAATGATTTTGCGTCAGCAAGGTATTTTCGGTTGAGAAAATGAGGAAAAATAATTGATAGTAGATGAACGAATGATTACATTTATCAATTCGTTGGATACAGGCAACACTCCGTTTCTGGAGAAGCTGGAAGAAGAAGCGAAAAAAGCGTACGTGCCTATTATCAGGCGGGAGATGCAGAGCTTTCTGAAAGTAATGCTGCAAATAAAACAGCCGGCCCGCATTTTGGAAGTGGGTACGGCTGTTGGTTTTTCTGCGATTTTGATGGCAGAGTACGGACCCGGGGACAGCATGATCACAACGATTGAAAATTATGAAAAACGCATCCCGATTGCCAAAGCGAATTTTCAGGCAGCAGGTTATGAAAATCGAATTACCCTGCTGGAGGGTGATGCGGCAGAAGTGCTGAAAAGGCTGGAGGAGCCCTTTGATTTCATTTTTATGGATGCGGCCAAGGGGCAGTATATTCATTTCCTGCCGGAGGTACTGCGTCTGATGAAGCCCGGGGCAGTCTTGATCTCTGATAATGTATTGCAGGATGGGGATATCATCGAATCGCATTTTATTGTAGAGAGAAGAAACAGGACAATTTACAAAAGAATGCGAGCGTATTTATACACGCTGAAGCATCATGAGGAACTCCTGACTTCCATTATACCATTGGGCGATGGAATTACGATCAGTATAAAAAAATGATGCGGAAGCAGGGCTTAAATGCAGGAAGAGCGCCGGATTGATAAATGATGATCCGGAACAAGAGACGAGAAAGGTTTTTTAGTATGGAGAATAGAATGCGGCCGGAACTGCTTGTACCGGCAAGCTGCCTGGAGGTTTTAAAGGTAGCCGTTGCTTTTGGCGCGGATGCTGTGTATATCGGCGGTGAGGTGTATGGACTTCGCGCAAAGGCGAAAAATTTCAGTAAGGAAGATATGGCTGAGGGAATCCGTTTCGCCCATGCTCATGGGGTGCGGGTACATGTGACGGTGAATATTCTGGCTCATAATCAGGATCTTGATGGTGTGGCGAGATATCTGCAGGAACTGAAGGAGTTAAAACCGGATGCTTTGATCATCGCAGATCCCGGTATTTTCGAGCTGGCAGGAGAGATTTGTCCTGAAATCGAGCGTCATATCAGTACCCAGGCAAATAATACGAACTATCAGACCTGCAATTTCTGGTACAAGCTGGGTGCCAAACGAATTGTGACGGCGCGGGAATTGTCCCTGAAAGAAATACGTGAAATGCGCGCAAAGATTCCGGCGGATCTGGAACTGGAGTCCTTTATTCATGGCGCCATGTGTATTTCCTATTCCGGCAGATGCCTTTTGTCAAATTATTTCACCGGTAGAGATGCTAACCGCGGTGCATGTACCCATCCTTGCAGATGGAAATATGCCGTTGTGGAGGAAACCAGACCGGGCGAATATATGCCGGTCTATGAGAATGAAAGAGGCACCTATATTTTTAATTCCAAAGACCTTTGCATGATTGAGCATATTCCGGACCTGATCGATGCGGGTATCAGCAGCTATAAGATCGAGGGACGTATGAAAACAGCCCTTTATGTGGCGACAGTGGCGCGTACCTATCGGAAGGCCATTGATGACTATCTGCAGGATCCCAGGCTGTATGAGCAAAATATGTCCTGGTATCAGGAACAGATTGCGAATTGCACCTATCGTAAATTTACAACGGGATTCTTCTATGGCAGACCGTCAGAGGAGGATCAGATTTATGATAATAATACCTATATTACAAAGTATAAATATCTGGGTGTTGTGGAAGGCTACGATGAGAAAGGCTATGCCATCGTAGAACAGAAGAATAAATTCTGCGTGGGAGATCAGATTGAAATCATGAAGCCAAACGGTGAGAATCCGCAGGTGACAGTACAGGCTATTTATGATGCTGAAGGAAATCCGATGGTTTCCTGTCCGCATTCCAAGCAGGAACTGCATCTGGATCTGGGGCAGACACCGGAGTTATATGATATTCTGCGTTGTCCGGCAGAGGCTTAGTAAAAGCTTTTCTGCACCTCGTTTTTTGCATCCCGCGAGAAAGGCGCAGCATAAAATTTTTTAGTGTCCGCGTTGTCCACTTTTATTGACATAAGATTTAAAAATGCGATAATTTACATAAGCTGATTGGTTATGTAAATTATCGTTTTTTTATGTAAGGAGTTTCTATGTTTTTTAGTGTAATATCATCCTCCATTGTGGGGGTGGATGCGCTTCCGGTGATGGTGGAAGCGGATGTATGCAGTGGCTTGCCTTCCTTTTCCATTGTGGGTTATGTATCGACACAGGTGCGGGAGGCGCAGGACCGGGTGCGCACAGCGATTAAAAATCTGGGCGTTTCTCTTCCGCCGCAGAGAATTACGATTAATCTTTCGCCGGGAGATCTGCGGAAGGATGGAACACGTTTTGATCTGCCGATTGCAGTGGCTGTTCTGGCTGCACTGGGACGGATTTCGGCCGAAAAGCTTCATAATGTAATGGTCATCGGAGAATTACACCTGGACGGGCGTGTACAGGCAGTGACCGGAATTCTTCCCAGTGTTTTACTGGCAAAGGACATGGGATGCAGGTCTTGCATCGTACCCCTGGAAAATCAGCGGGAAGCGGAGCTGGTGGAAGGAATCCGGATTATAGGTATAGAGAGCTTGTGGACCTTAATGGCCTATTGCAGAGGGGAAGAGATTCCCTTGGCTGATGAGCCGATGCTTTCAGAAGAAGATGCCTATGAGGTGGATTTTTCAGATATGTATGGACAGGAGACAGTGAAACGCGCAGCTATGATTGCAGCTGCCGGTTTCCATAATCTCCTGCTGACAGGTCCCCCGGGCTCGGGAAAGTCTATGACAGCCAGACGGCTTCCGACGATTCTCCCATCGCTTACAAGGGAGGAAGAGCTTGAGATATCGAAAATATATAGTATTGCGGGCTTGCTGAGTCATGAAAAGCCGCTTCGAAAGACGCGTCCCTTTCGCGCACCGCATCACTCAATCACTACAGCGGCTCTTTGCGGCGGCGGGAAAAATCCCAAGCCGGGGGAAGTGACCTTATCACATAGGGGAGTCCTGTTTTTGGATGAATTTCCGGAGATGAAAAGAGATACCCTGGAAATGCTGCGGCAGCCTTTGGAAGACCGAAAAATTGTCATTTCCAGGGCCGGGGGTACATATCAGTTTCCATCGATGTTTGTTCTGGTAGCGGCGATGAATCCCTGTCCCTGCGGTTATTTCCCGGATCGGAATAAGTGCAACTGCAGCTTTCAGGAAATCAGGGCATACCAGGGAAGAATCAGTAAGGCAATGCTGGATCGTATCGATCTGCGATGTGAAATTAAGGCAGTTTCTTATTTGGAACTGGAAGGAAATGCATTGCGGGGAAGCTCCTCTGCAGAAATGAGAGAAAGGGTAGAAGAAGCAGCAATATTGCAAAAAGAACGCTATAAAAATTGCAGTATAAAGTACAATAGTGAATTGACTTCCGCAATGATTAAAAAATATTGCCTGATCAGTAAAGAGGGGAAGGCCTTGCTTAAGGAAGCCTTTGAGAAATTCGGCCTCAGCGCCAGAGGATATCACCGTTTGATTAAGGTGGCCAGGACGATTGCTGACCTGGAGGGGGATGAGATTATTACAGAGCTGCATATCAGCGAAGCTCTTTGTTTTAAATGCGGTGATTGATCTGCTTCGATGAGTTTGTGAGCAGGCAGAGATAAAGGCTCGCAAGGATGCGAAGCGGATTGCGAATGTTCGCTTTACTATGTCTTAAGCAGGGCTAAAGACATACAAGTAGTTTTCTGATGATGAAGGTCAGAGCATGATGGAGGAAATTTGAAAAAGTATAGTGACGGAAGAAAAAAAGAAGTGTCTTTACGGTATATAGAACGTTATGATCCGGATTATCCGCCTTATTTAAGAAGGTATGACCGTATGCCGGCCGGGATTTATGTGGCAGGTGATTTACCGGATCCTACATTGCCCTCTGTGGCCATTGTGGGAGCGAGGAAATGCAGCATTTACGGAAAAAAGGAAGCGGAAAGATTTGGCTGCGCGCTGGCATCGCAAGGTGTGCAGGTTATCAGTGGTTTGGCTTATGGAATAGATGTGGCTTCACAGATTGGCGCTCTTAAGGCCGGTGGAAAAACCTTTGCCGTTCTGGGCAGTGGTGCAGATGTATGCTATCCGAAAGAAAATCAGGACGTATATGATGAAATTCTGGAAAAAGGAGGAGGCATCATTTCTGAATTTGACCCCGGAACAGAGGCTGCGCCATGGCACTTTCCTTTGCGCAATCGAATCATCAGTGCGCTGGCAGATCTCGTACTGGTGATCGAAGCACGTAAAAGAAGCGGTTCTTTAATTACAGTAGAGTATGCGCTGGAGCAGGGAAAAAGTGTATATGCTATACCCGGTCGAAACGGAGATAGCTTAAGCAGCGGCTGTAATGCCCTGATTGCCCAGGGAGCAGGGATTGCAATTTCACCGGAAATGATTCTGGAAGAACTCGCTTATGTGAAAAATTCCGCAGAAGAAGAGATACTTTTCGGGGAAGAAGCAGAGGAGGAGGAGAAAACTGATCAGCAGGGGGAAGTATTACAAAGAAAACACCTTCTGACAGCAGAAGGGCTGAAAAAAGCGGATGAAATAGCCGAAAAAGAAAAAATGCTGCCCCCTCCATGGAATCAGAATCCGACTATGACGGGGATTTATCAGGCTTTAGCAGAAGGTGAACAAAGCTTGGAGGATTTGCGGCAGGCAACGGGATTTTCTCTTGTGGAAATATCCAATGCGATTGTCATCCTGTGTATGGAAAAGCTGGTATGGATTCCGCTGGAAGGCTATTATGCAAGAAGCTAAGTAGCACAGGAAAGCTATGCTATAAAACCTTACCTTACGGTCCGTATCCTTAAAGGTGTATCCTTTCATTTGTATGCAGAGCTTCAACGATTTATACATGGCATACATATATATCAATTTATGGTATTACCTGTCAGATCAAACCGTCTGAATGCAGAGCAGGTATGCCGGAAAAATTGATAAAAACAGCCGAAATTTGATAAAAAGGATGGAAAATATACAAAAAAGTAGGTTGCAAGATAAAAAGTTTTGGTATATATTAGGTTTAATTTGTACTCAGGAGGAAAAAACTGAAGGTGGCAAACAATTTAGTTATTGTCGAATCACCGACAAAGGTTAAATCTATAAAGAAGTTTTTGGGCTCCGGTTATGAAGTCGTTGCTTCGATGGGACATGTGCGGGATCTGCCGAAAAGCAGTCTGGGCATAGAACTGGAGAATGACTATGAGCCGAAATATATTACCATAAGAGGAAAAGGCGAGCTCTTGGCTAAACTTCGAAAAGAAGCATCCAAGGCCAAAGTGATTTATCTCGCAACGGACCCTGACCGAGAGGGTGAAGCTATTTCATGGCATTTGTCGATTGCATTAAAGGCAGAGCCGAAAAAGATTAAGCGAATTACATTCAATGAAATCACGAAAACAGCGGTCAAGGAATCCTTGAAGAATGCCAGAGGATTGGATATGGATCTGGTGGATGCGCAGCAGGCGCGTAGAATACTTGATCGTATGGTGGGTTATGAGATCAGCCCATTATTATGGAAGAAAATCAAACGTGGCCTAAGCGCAGGACGTGTGCAGTCTGTCGCACTTCGCATCATTGCTGACCGCGAGGCGGAAATAAATGCTTTTATTCCGGAAGAATACTGGACACTGGATGTCGATTTCCAGGTGGATCAGCAGAAGAAGCCTCTGACAGCACATTTTTACGGAAGTAAAAATAAAAAAACAGAAATTCATTCAGCAGAGGAAATGCAGGAAATTCTTTCTGCCTTGCAGCCGGAAGCCTATGAGGTCGAAGAATTAAAGAAAGGTTCCCGTGTGAAAAAACCGCCGCTGCCTTTTACGACCAGTACCCTGCAGCAGGAAGCATCGAAGGCCTTGAATATGTCTACGTATAAAACAATGCAGATTGCACAGCAGTTGTATGAAGGTATTGATCTGAAAAAGGCGGGCACCCTTGGTCTGATCACCTATCTGCGTACGGATTCGACACGTGTTTCAGAAGAAGCAGATGCTGCGGTAAAAGACTTTATTCAGAAAGAATACGGCGAGGCCTATATACTTTCCGGAGGCAGTAATGAAAATAAGAATAAGAAAGCGCAGGATGCACATGAGGCTATTCGTCCAAGTGATGTGAAGCGGACACCGGCAGCCATGAAAGAATACCTGACCAGGGATCAGTTCCGTCTGTATCAGCTGATCTGGAAGAGATTTGTGGCAAGTCGTATGGCAGCAGCTGAATATGAAACAAACTCGGTTTATATCAAAAACGGAGAGTATTATTTCAGGGCATCTGCATCCAAACTGCTTTTTAAAGGCTATCTTTCTGTATATACTGATGAGGAGGAGAAAGATAAGGACAAGAGCCTGGGAGCCATTGAGAAAGACAGCCGTCTTTCTGTGCTGGCCTATCATGATGAACAGCACTTTACCCAGCCGCCTGCACATTATACAGAGGCGTCTCTTGTAAAAACGATGGAAGAGCTGGGAATCGGACGTCCGAGTACGTATGCGCCAACCATCACTACCATTATTGCCAGAAGATATGTTTCCAGAGAAAAGAAAAATCTCTATATCACAGAACTGGGAGAGGTTGTGAATGACATGATGGTACAGGCTTTTCCGAGTATTGTAGATGTAAATTTTACAGCTACAATGGAAACGCTGCTGGACGCTGTAGGCGAGGGAAAAATCGAATGGAAGACCATCATTCGTAACTTCTGGCCGGACCTGGAGGTATCGATTAAGGCGGCTGAACAGGAACTGGCAGAGGTGAAGGTGCAGGATGAGGTTACAGATGTCATCTGTGAGAATTGCGGTAGAAATATGGTGGTGAAGTATGGTCCGCATGGTAAATTCCTTGCCTGTCCGGGCTTCCCGGATTGCCGAAACACCAAGCCTTTTTATGAGAAAACCGGCGTAGCCTGTCCGGAATGCGGACAGGAGATTGTCATTCGTAAAACCAAAAAAGGCAGAAAATACTACGGCTGTTCTAATTATCCGGAGTGTGAATTCATGTCCTGGCAAAAACCGGTAAAGAAGAAATGCCCAACCTGTGGAGGCTATATGGTTCAGAAAGGCCGCAAGCAGGTATGCGCAAATCAGGAATGCGGTTATATAGAGGATTATATAGAAGATCCGGAAGAATAATTTAAAATATTAATCAGAATATGGACTCTTGCGGTATATAAGCCCGGATAGATGCTGATCCGGATTATATACCGCAAGAGTCCGTTTTTTTATGATAATTTTTCGGAAATAGCTTGGAGATGTCTGAAAATATATTGAATTTAAATAAAAATAGTGGTAAAATTACAACGATGTCGGTAATGCGCATGCAAAATGGAGAATAGGCGGAGATGAGTGTTCAATTATTAGATAAGACTAGAAAAATCAACAAGTTATTACATAATAACAATTCTACCAAAGTTGTATTTAACGATATATGTGAAGTAATGATGGATTGCCTGGATGCGAATATACTGGTCATCAGTAAAAAAGGAAAAGTATTGGGCATCGCAGGAAAAAAGGATATCGCACAATTGAATGTGTTGATCGAGAATAAGGTGGGTCAGCACATTGATCCTCTTTTGAATGATCGCTTTTTAAGTGTTTTGTCTACAAAGGAGAATGTGAATCTATCAACTCTTGGTTTCGAGGGTGAACAGTACAGAGAGTATACAGCAATCATTAATCCGATTGAGATTGCCGGAGAGCGTCTTGGTACGGTATTTACCTATCGCTATGCGCCACAGTTCGATATAGACGATATCATTGTCAGTGAGTACGGAACTACAGTTGTCGGACTGGAAATGATGCGTTCTGTCAATGAAGAAAATCTGGAAGAGAATCGAAAGATTCAGGTTGTGAAATCTGCCTTCAGCACATTGTCTTTCTCCGAAATGGAAGCGATTATCCATATTTTCAACGAATTGGATGATAATGAAGGAATTTTGGTGGCTAGCAAGATTGCGGATCGTGTGGGTATTACCCGCTCCGTTATCGTGAATGCGCTTCGTAAATTCGAAAGCGCAGGCGTCATCGAGTCCAGATCCAGCGGTATGAAAGGTACCTATATTAAAGTTTTAAATGATTATATCTTCGACGAGCTGGAACAGATTAAGGCAGAGAAGGATAAGAAAGAGCAGTAAAGGAAGAGACCGGAGGACGGTCAAAAAGTCGGTCGGAAACAGGAATCTCATTCAATGAATGGGATTCCTGTTTTTTGCGTATTTTTGAGCGAGTTCTGCAGGAAGCTTAAGTGATCAATAATGAGGCGAAGTTTTCATTCTGCGCTGCAGGCGTTCCGGGTATCCGGAGTTGGGGAATAATCGCTCTACTGTTAAAGAAGCCCAGGGTTAAAAAAGGCAAAAAGGCCCGAGGTGTTCCTGAATAGATTTCGAAAGACGGAATTATATAAATGTGAATGAAAGCGAAAACATAAGAAACATAGAGAAAAAAGGAGAAAAAAAGAGAATAAATAAGAATAATGCCTGATTTAGAGGAAATTCTACAGTTGCGAATAAGCAGTGAATTATCTATTATAAGAATCGTTGAGTAGCACTCGAAGGCAACGAGTGCTAATAATATAAAAGAGATGAAATTCAAGCAAGGAGGCTATATATAATGAAGTTAGTACCATTGGGTGATAGAGTTGTTTTGAAACAGGTAGAGGCAGAAGAGAAAACAAAATCAGGTATCATTCTTGCATCAGCTGCACAGGAGAAACCTTCAGAGGCAATCGTAATCGCTGTAGGTCCTGGTACAGAAGAGGTAAAGATGGAAGTCAAAGTAGATGACAAAGTTATCTTTTCTAAATATGCCGGCGCTGACGTAAAACTGGACGGCGAAGAGTATATCATTGTAAAACAGAATGATATTCTTGCAATTGTAGAATAATCACTGACATAGGCAGAAAATATGATTCCCGGGCGGAATCATCATAAATATAGAAGAAATATTTCAGGAGGCTGACGAAAATGGCAAAAAATGTAAATTACGGTGCTGATGCCAGAGAGGCATTGGTTGTAGGTATTGATAAACTGGCAAATGCGGTTCGTGTAACACTTGGACCGAAAGGAAGAAACGTTGTTCTGGACAGAGCATACGGTACACCGCTGATCACAAATGATGGTGTAACAATTGCGAAAGAAATCGAGCTGGAAGACGGATTCGAGAATATGGGCGCAATGCTTATTACAGAGGTTGCATCAAAGACAAATGATGCAGCAGGTGATGGTACAACTACAGCTACAGTTCTTGCACAGGCTATGATTCATGAAGGAATCAAAAACCTGGCAGCAGGCGCAAATCCCATCGTTCTGAGAAAAGGAATGAAAAAAGCAACAGATAAAACGGTTGATGCACTCAAAGAGATGAGCCAGATGGTAAGCAGCAAGAACCAGATCGCAAGAGTAGCTGCTGTTTCTTCAGGAGACGATGAGGTTGGTGAGCTGATTGCAGACGCAATGGAGCGTGTTTCCAATGATGGTGTTATCACAATCGAAGAGTCTAAAACAATGATCACAGAGTTGGATGTTGTAGAAGGTATGGAGTTTGATCGTGGATATCTTTCAGCATACTTTGCAACAGATATGGAAAAAATGGAGGCAACTCTGGATGATCCATTCGTACTGATCACTGACAAAAAGATTTCTAATATTCAGGAGCTTCTTCCTATCCTTGAGCAGATCGTAAAAACAGGCGCAAGCCTTCTGATCATCGCTGAGGACGTAGAAGGTGAAGCACTTTCTACATTGATCGTCAATAAGCTGCGTGGTACATTCAAGGTAGCAGCAGTCAAAGCACCTGGCTATGGTGACAGAAGAAAAGACAATCTGCAGGATATCGCTACGCTGACAGGTGGTACAGTAATCTCCTCAGAGGTTGGTCTGGAACTGAAAGAGGCTACACTCGCTATGCTTGGTAGAGCAAAGTCTATCAAAGTAAAGAAAGAGGGTACTGTGATCGTAGATGGTCTTGGTGACAAGCAGGCGATTGCTGACCGTGTAGCACAGATCAAGGGACAGATCGCAGAGACAAAATCTGATTTTGATCGTGAGAAACTGCAGGAGAGACTGGCTAAGCTGTCCGGTGGTGTAGCAGTTATCCGTGTCGGTGCAGCTACAGAGACAGAGATGAAGGAAGCAAAGCTTCGTATGGAAGATGCGCTGAACGCTACACGTGCAGCGGTAGAAGAAGGTATCATCGCAGGCGGCGGTTCTGCATATATCCATGCAACAAAAGAGCTGGCTGATTTTGTATCCACACTGGAAGGTGATGAGAAGACAGGCGCGATGATCATCGTTCGTGCTCTGGAAGCTCCGCTGAAAACAATTGCTGAGAACGCAGGTCTGGACGGATCCGTTATCGTAAATAAAGTAAAAGAGTCTAACGTTGGTGTAGGCTTTGATGCTTACAATGAGAAATATGTAGATATGGTAGAAGCCGGTATTCTGGATCCTGTAAAAGTAACCAGAAGTGCACTGCAGAATGCCACAAGTATTTCTTCCTCTATCCTGACAACAGAGGCAGCAGTTTCCACAATTAAGGAGCCAATGCCACCAATGCCGGCACAGGGAATGGGCGGAATGATGTAATATCGTTCATGAAGAAAAGACACATGTAATTCATAGACAGACAGACGACAGTTTATACTGTTGCCTGTCTGTTTTTTTGTGGAAAAGTGATGAAAAAATGAGCTTTTCAGGGAAAAATTCAGAATAGTTTTTACGAAGATTTGTCTTGTTATCGGAAAATCCTTTTGATATTATAATTAGAAAAATCAGAACTGACTAACATCGGTCAGCGAAAGCAGCGGTGTAGAGAAAAGCATACCTTCTTCATATTTGAAGTACTGTAAGCATGCCGGCTACACCATAGCAGGAATGCCTGTGGCCTTCCTGAAATAACTTTCTGTATGGCAGATATGATTAAAAATAGTAACTGCAAACTTGAAGAATAATATCAAAGCATGAACACGGAATAAAGGAGATTGAAAATGGCATTTTATTACGATCAACCATCACGTACATTCGGCGAGTATCTTTTGGTACCAGGCTATTCATCATCAGAACACAGACCGGACCGCGTAAGTCTGAAAACACCACTTGTGAAATATCGCAAAGGTGAGGAAGAATCCCCGATTCAGATGAACATTCCTATGGTATCTGCTATCATGCAGTCTGTTTCCGGCGATAAGCTGGCCATTGCACTTGCTAAGCAGGGTGGTATTTCTTTCATTTATGGTTCTCAGACAATTCAGTCAGAGGCAGATATGATTCGTCGTGTAAAATCCTATAAAGCCGGATTTGTAACTAGTGATTCTAACCTTTCTCCGGAAGCTACACTGGATGATGTGCTTACACTGAAGGCACGCACAGGACATTCTACAGTAGCTATTACTGAGGATGGTTCAGCGCATGGTAAACTGGTAGGTATCGTTGCATCTCGTGATTACAGAGTATCCCGCATGTCCAGAGACCTGAAGGTTTCCGAGTTCATGACACCGATCGACAAGCTGATCACAGCACCGGATACAACATCCCTGCATGATTGTAATAATATTATTTGGGATAATAAGATCAACACCCTCCCACTGATCGATAAAGAAGGCAAATTGCAGTATATCGTTTTCCGTAAAGACTATGATAGCCATAAAGAACATACAAACGAGCTTTTGGACGCAAACAAGAGCTATGTGGTAGGCGCAGGTATTAATACAAGAGATTATGCTGAGCGTGTTCCGGCACTTCTGGAGGCAGGCGCAGACGTTCTTTGTATCGATTCCTCTGAAGGCTTCTCTGAGTGGCAGAGCAATACCATTAAATGGATCAGAGAGAATTATGGTGATAGCGTAAAAGTAGGTGCCGGTAATGTCGTAGACAGAGACGGATTCCGTTTCCTGGCTGAGGCAGGCGCAGACTTCATAAAGATCGGTATCGGTGGCGGTTCCATCTGTATTACACGAGAGACCAAAGGTATCGGACGCGGACAGGCTACAGCAGTTATCGAGGTAGCAGCTGCAAGAGATGAGTATTATAAAGAGACAGGTATTTATATTCCGATCTGTTCTGATGGTGGTATTGTTCATGATTACCACATCACACTGGCACTGGCCATGGGATCTGATTTCGTTATGCTGGGACGTTACTTCGCAAAGTTTGATGAAAGCCCGACAAATGTAGTACGAATTAACGGAAACTACATGAAAGAGTACTGGGGTGAGGGTTCTAACCGTGCACGTAACTGGCAGAGATATGACATGGGTGGAGCTACTAAGCTTTCCTTCGAAGAAGGTGTAGATAGCTACGTACCGTATGCAGGTCCACTGGCTGAGGGCGTACAGAGCACATTGTATAAAGTGAAATCTACTATGTGTAACTGTGGCGCTTTGAGCATTCCTGAACTGCAGGAGAAGGCAAAACTGACAGTTGTTTCTTCTACATCCATCAGAGAAGGCGGAAGCCATGACGTTGTTCTGAAAAACAGCACACCTACATATGAATAAATAAAAAAGAGGATCGCTGTTTACAGCGATCCTCTTTTAGCTTTAAACCTGATAGAATTTCCTTTCTCAACACTATGCAGAGGAAGGTCTGAGACCTTCTTGCCGGAAGCTTTGAAATATGGAAAAGTCAGGCTTTATAGTTCTGCGTAACCGTAGCTGTTTACCAGGGCCTGAATCGGCACTTTGGCTTTGCAGAGCGGGCATTTATTCTGTGTGAAGGAGGAATACTCAGGTACATCCTCTTTTCCGAAAATAGAATTCACAGGCATGCCATCGATTTCTTCAATCGCACTGAAAATAGCAGAAACGCCGGTGCAGGTTGCGCCGTAGTAGGCCAGTGTATTCATCACTGTACGGAGTGTTCCGCCGGTCGTAACACTACCAAGGAGAATCAGCACGTTTTTGCCCTTGAGTGTGATTTTATAGTTATCACGGAAAATAATCTGACCACCGGTCGTATATTCAGGATGGATGACATACAGTGTTTTATGAGCATTGTAGGAGAGAATACCTACTTCTGTCAGCTTCTCGGAAAGATAGCAGCCGATGACATCCATGCCGTCCAGACAAAGGATAGTATCTACAGGAGTGCTGGTAGAGTAGCTCTTTGCCATCAGATCAGCAACCTGGCGAGCATCACTGCAGCGTGTTTTCAGCGTTGTGATATCGAGGTAGCTGGTGATGTGAGAATGTACAGTAGCAAAATGTCCATCAATAGCGTGGATGTTAATGCGCTCATCTTTTTTAGAATAAATGGTGCTCATTTCTAAACTCATATAAAAAACCTCCTTTAGTCAGGCTGGTGTCAGAATAAATATGACTGTGAACCTTTTCTTTCTGTCATTATACCATTATTGTGAAATAAAAATCAATAAAACTGATAAAATCCACAAAAAAGATGCTGATAAAGATGGAAAAATGTGAAAAATTCATAATAATGTAAATGGATGTTACAAGTAAAAGTAAAGGGATGCCTCCTCAGTAAGAAGGGAGGAGGATTTCCTATATATGTCACAAAATGCGCATAAGATGATCCTGATGTAAAAAACATGCTGAAAAACTAAGGAATTATAAAGTATAGCTTGCATAAATATGCGAAAAGATGTATATTTATGCATGTGAGCGACGAAAAAGCTGCATAAATTATTAATGAAGATAAATCAAAAATTCTGTCTTTACAATTTGGAAATAGAGGGTTATTCTTTTGATTATCGTGCATGGAGCATAGATTTGAAAGAAAGACGTCTACAGTGTATGTAGAGTGAAAGGACACTTAAGGCTGAGGCATGCCCCGGCAAGAAGGTCCGGGGCTTTGGAAAACAGAAGCATGTGTTTGTGTGCCCCGGAAAAGACAGATTTTTCACTGAGGGACAGTCATAGGAAAGCCGGAAAAGGGCTATGCCTTTGTGGGTAGAAAAAGAAAATCAGAAATAGTATGGAGGAAGCTTATGATCAAAGCCGGAATTATCGGATCTACAGGTTACGCGGGCGCTGAGATTGTGCGTATCCTGTTAGCACATAAAGAAGTAGAATTGGTTTGGTATGGTTCCAGAAGCTATGTGGACCGGAAATTTTCCGCAGTATACGGAAATATGTTTAAAATAGTAGAGAATATTTGCAAGGCAGATGATATGGATGCTTTGGCAGAGGAAGCAGATGTCATTTTTACGGCCACACCACAGGGCTTATGCGCATCTATTGTTAACGAAGATGTTTTGTCAAAAGCCAAAATCATCGATCTTTCAGCGGACTTCCGACTGAAGGATGTAAATGTCTACGAAGAGTGGTATAAAATCGAGCACAAGGCACCGCAGTATATTGAAGAGGCTGTATATGGTCTTTGCGAGATTAACAGAGAAGATATTAAAAAAGCCAGAATTATTGCCAATCCGGGATGCTATACAACCTGTTCTATTTTAAGCATGTATCCGCTGGTAAAAGAGGGTTTGGTGGATATAAACAGTATTATCGTAGATGCGAAGTCCGGTACCTCGGGCGCAGGACGTTCCGCAAAGGTAGCGAATCTCTTTTGCGAGGTAAACGAAAATATTAAAGCTTACGGTGTTGCGACCCATCGTCATACACCGGAGATTGAGGAGCAGCTTTCATATGCCGCAGGAGAGCCGGTGATGATTAACTTCACCCCGCATCTGGTGCCGATGAATCGAGGTATTCTGGTGACAGCCTATGCAAACCTGAAGAATCCGGAAACGACCTATGAAGAGGTTCGAGCCGCTTATGAAAAATATTATGCGGATGAATATTTTATCCGTTTGCTTGAGAAAAATGTCTGTGCGGAAACACGCTGGGTTGAAGGCAGTAACTTCGTAGATATCGGATTTAAGATTGATCCGAGAACACACCGTATTATCGTCATGGGAGCTCTGGACAACCTGGTGAAGGGTGCAGCAGGACAGGCAGTACAGAATATGAACCTGCTTTTCGGATTTGCAGAAAACGAAGGCCTGCAGATGCCGCCGGTATTCCCGTGATCAGGGGTACAAAATAATAAATTCTATCGCATTCCCTGAAAAAATGCAATTTGCATTCCGGCAGGGCATTGTCTCCCTGTATGCTGCATACAAAGCTTTAAAGGGTCTTTGCTTTGCATAAAGAGCATCATTTTGCCGGATAAGATGGGAAACAGCAGGTGAATATTCGGTCACTCGCTTAAAAAACAGATCGCTAAACAGTAATCTTTACGGAAGAAGAAAAATTGAAACAGGAGGAAAGCTCAATGGTAAATCAGAAATATCTGGAAAAAGCAGAGGTACTGATCGAGGCATTGCCATATATTCAGAGATTTAACAGAAAAGTTATTGTAGTAAAATACGGTGGCAGCGCAATGATCGACGAGGAATTAAAGAAAAACGTTATTCAGGATGTCGTTATGCTTAAGCTTTGCGGATTTAAGCCAATCATCGTACATGGTGGCGGAAAAGAGATTTCCCGCTGGGTAAGCAAGGTAGGAATGGAGCCACGCTTTGTCAATGGTCTTCGTGTAACAGATGAAGATACCATGGAATTGGCAGAGATGGTTTTAAATAAAGTGAACAAGGAGCTGGTCAGCATGGTACAGGCGCTTGGCGTCAAGGCTGTGGGTATCAGCGGTAAGGATGGCAGACTTCTGCAATGTGAAAAGAAATACTCTAACGGGGAAGATATTGGCTATGTAGGCCAGGTGGTGCATGTAGAGCCGAAAATCCTGTCAGACCTGCTGAAGGATGACTTTTTGCCAATCGTATGTCCGATCGGCACGGGAGAGGATTTCCATTCCTATAATGTAAATGCAGATGATGCAGCCAGTGCAATTGCTGAGGCGATGGAGGCAGAGAAGCTGGCCTTCCTCAGTGATATCGAGGGTGTATATTATGATATTAAAGATCCATCTTCTCTGATCTCAGAATTGAATGTTTCTGAAGCGCAGAAGCTGATCGAGGATGGCATCGTAGCAGGCGGCATGATTCCGAAGCTGCAGAATTGTATCGCAGCGATTGAGAATGGTGTATCCAGAGTACATATTCTGGACGGACGTATTCCGCACTGCCTGCTTCTGGAAATTTATACAAACAAAGGGATTGGGACAGCAATCCTTAGCAATGATGAGGAGAAATTTAACAATGACAACGAATGAATATAAAGAGCAGTCCGAGCAGTATGTACTGCATACCTATAATCGTTTTCCAATCGTTCTGGAAAAAGGTGAGGATGTATATCTCTTCGATACAGACGGAAAGAAATACCTGGACTTCGCAGCCGGTATAGCTGTTTTTGCGCTGGGTTACAGCAATCAGAAATTTGCAGACGCTTTGAAGGATCAGATCGATCAGGTAATTCATACCTCCAATCTTTACTATAATGTACCGATGGCAGAGGCGTCTAAAAAGCTGGCAGAGGCAAGCGGCCTGGACAAGGTTTTCTTTACCAACAGCGGTACAGAGGCCATTGAAGGTGCCATTAAGGTGGCCAGAAAATATGCCTGGTTGAAAGAAGGAACGACAGATCATGAGATTATTGCCATGAGACATTCCTTCCACGGACGTTCTCTGGGTGCTTTGTCTGTTACAGGTAATGACCATTATCAGGAACCCTTCAAGCCATTGATCGGTGGAATTAAATTTGCAGATTTTAATGATCTGGAGAGCGTAAAGGCGCAGATCACACCGAAGACCTGTGCGATTATTCTGGAAACGGTACAGGGGGAAGGTGGCATTTATCCGGCCACAGAAGCCTTTATTAAGGGCGTACGCGCACTTTGTGATGAGTATGATATTCTTATGATCCTGGATGAAATTCAGTGCGGTATGGGACGTACAGGCTCGATGTTTGCATATCAGGATTATGATGTACTGCCGGATGTGATGACATGTGCGAAAGCCATCGGTTCCGGTATTCCGGTGGGCGCTTTTGTACTGAATAAAAAAGCAGCAGAGAATTCACTGGTGCCGGGTGATCATGGTACAACCTATGGCGGAAATCCTCTGGCAGCGAGAGCAGTCAGCACAGTGCTGGATATTTTTGCAGAGGATCATATCGTGGAGCATGTGAAGGAAGTGACACCATATCTGGAGCAGAAGCTCGATGAGATTGTAGCGAAATACGATTGCCTGAGCGGTCGTCGTGGCAAGGGCTTCATGCAGGGATTGATCGTGAAGGAAGGTTACAAACCGATTGATTTTATCAATGCGGCCAGAGAAAACGGTCTTTTGATCATCAGCGCAGGTTCAGACGTGCTTCGTTTGGTACCGCCGCTTGTCATTGAAAAAGCGCATGTGGATGAGATGGCTGAAAAGCTTGAGAAAGCAATCTCCCGGGTACTTGCCTGAAATGGGTTTGTAAATAGTGAAAAAAACAGCAGCAGGTATTTTCCTGCTGCTGTTTTTGGCTTTCGGGATCTTTAAACTTGCAAGCGCTTTGTTATAGCCAGAGCTTACAGGTCAATTGAAGTTATTATTTAGCAGCCTCACAGATGAGGTCGACGCATTTGTCCATGCCCAGAAAGCTGCTGTTCAGGCTGAGGCCGTAGTTTTTCGCTTCGCCCCAGTTTCTGTCTGTGACATATTTATAGTTAATAGCACGTTTTTTGTCATAGACCTTCATTTCGCGAAGTGCTTCTTCCTTTGAAAGATTGTAGACTTTCATCAGGCGCTCTGCCCGGAAGTCATGCGATGCATGCACGAAAATATTCAGACAGTCAGGACGTGTGCGCAGAATATAATCAGCGCTTCGGCCTACGATGACGCAAGGACCTCTGTCTGCAGCTTCATTTATGATATCGCGCTGTGCGTTAAAGAGCATATCATCCAGAGAGGTGCCTCGCTGGTCACGGCTGACAAAAGCGTAGGAAAAGATGCTGGTGGAAAGAGAATATTCACTTTTCTGTTTAATGTAATCCTTTGCAAGACCGGTTCTTTCTGCGGCTTCTGCGATCAGGATCTCATCAAGGTATTCATAGCCCAGGCGTTTGGCAACTTCTTCACCGATGACGCGGCCACCGCTTCCGTGCTGACGACTGATGGTAATAATAGTTTTGCTCATAGGAACTCCTCTCCGCCGCAATTGCGGCATTCCATGTATATTTTTATTTTAATCCAAAATATCTATTTTGTCTTTAGAAATTCGCTTCATAAAGAAAATAGAAATCAGCAGGGAAAGAATCTCTGCAATAATAAAGGTGGTCCATATCAGCCAGGTTTTGGAAGTATCATTTCTGGCAATCAATGAAAAGGCATAGGCCACCGGCAGAACGAAAAGTGTTTGTCTGCAAAAGGAGACAATGAGGGAAGGGAGACCGGCATCCAGCGCCTGGAATACACCCTGGAAGGCTACATTGGCACCGGCGAATACCATACTGATAGAAATAACACGCATGGCACTGATGCAAAGGCTTTGGGTGCTGCCGGAAAGACCAAAGATGGCTGAAAAAGGTCCGGCAAAGACTTCCAGCAGTATAGTGCCGGCCAGCATGACGATGCAGGTATAGAGCAGACCATATTTGATTCCTTCCTGAATACGGGAACGCTGCCCCATACCGTGATTAAAGGATACGATCGGTGTGATGGCATCCCGGAGACCGAAGGCTGCGAAAAGCAGAAACTGCTGAATCTTATAGTATAATCCGTAGGCTGTAACAGCGGCTTCATCCACGCGGACCAGAATCAGGTTCAGACCATAGGTCATAATGGACATCAGCGCCTGGGCGATAATGGCCGGCAGTCCGATGGAGTAGATGCCGCGCATAATTCCCATGCTTGGCTTCATATAGGACAGACCGTTGGAAATTTCTTTGTTTTTGCGCAGATGAAAGAACAATGCAATGATAAAGGAAGCAATCTGACCGATGACAGTTGCCAGAGCGGCACCGATCACTTTTAATTCCGGAAAGCCAAGCAAGCCATAGATTAGGATCGGATCCAGAATGATATTGACGAGAGCACCTGAAATCTGCGCAATCGTGGAATAGGCAGATAAGCCGGTGGACTGCAGTATTTTTTCAAAAATGGAAAAGAAAACAATACCTATGGAAATGATGCAGCAGATCCGCAGATAACTGATGGCCATGGCTACGATTTCTGCGTTGGCAGACTGTGAACGGACATAAGCCGGTACCAGAAAAATACCAAATACCATAAATACGATGGTAATGATGATACCGAGAAATTCTGCATTGCCGGCCACTTTGCTGGCTTTTTCCGGGTTACCCTGTCCAAGGGACTTGGACATGAGCGCATTGGTGCCGACACCGGTACCGATACCGATGGCGACCATCAGCATCTGTACGGGAAAGGCCAAGGTTAAGGCATTCAGTGCAAGCTCTCCGCTTCCCTTCATGTTTGAAACAAAAGCGCTGTCGACGATGTTATAGAGCGCCTGCATCATCATGGAAAGAATCATGGGAATACCCATGGAGAGCATGAGTTTGTTAATGGGTTCCGTACCCATGCGATTGGTTTGTGGTTTTTGTGACATGTTTTATCCTCCTGTTTCTTACTAAGAGATCAGAGAGCACAGATTTCTGCACATGCAAGAAAGCTTCAGGCGTTCCTGGCGAGGCGTGGCGGGCGCAAAGCGCTCTCTCAATGGCCATACCTGCGATCGGATTTTCAGTTTTTTGGCATGCTGAATCCGATTTAGGGCAAAAGAAAAAGGGCGTAAATCCATTATCCGGATTTACGCCCTTTGGCTACTCGATCATTTGCATTTTAGCAAATTCATTTCTGAAATGTCAAGTCTTTCATTTCATGACGAAGCAATGCTTTTAAGGCAGTAGGAGTCCCTTTTTTTCGGGGCAGCTTCACGTAAGTAGCGGTTAGAGACAAACCTAAGGCAGTGCTGCACGCCAGGGAAGGTCTCCGTAAGCAGAAGAACTTTAAGAGAAAAGGTAGCTGCGCACCTGTCCTATGTAGTAGAGGGAACCAAAGGCCAGAATAGCATCATTTTCGCCGGCTTCGGAGAGAGCGGCATCAATGGCGGCGGAAACGGATTCATGCGGAATGGCCACGGCACCGAGCTCCTGCAGGACCTGTGCCAGCTCTTCTGCCGGCAGTGCGCGAGGGTTTGGGACTGTAATACAATGAAATCGCTGCGCAAAAGGGAGCAGCCGGGAGAGCATATTGCGATAGTCTTTATCCGCCAGTACACCGGTGATCATGATGAGCTTCTGATCAGGGAAGTATTGCTGCAGGCTTTCTGCTAAGGCGGCTATGCCATCCGGATTATGTGCACCATCGATCAGGAAAGAAATATTTTTCGGAGAGACGGAGCTTGTATCCAGTAATTCAAAACGTCCCGGCCAGCGGGTGTTCCGGATGCCCTCCAGCACATTTTCGCCGGTAATCGTCCATCCGCGCCGGATCAGTGACAAGGCAGTTTCGATGGCAAGGGCAGCGTTTGTCAGCTGATATCTGCCGCAAAGAGAGGTTTCCAGAGGCAGCGGAATTGCAGGGTGTGAGAAAGTTTGTCCTTTGATCGAGGCAGATAATAGCCGGATGGAGGATGGCTGGGAAATGCGGAAATCAGGTCCGTTACCGAGCGGATCGGCAGGAAGCATACTGGTCTGCAGATAGGCATCCATCAGAACAGCCAGCACTTCCGGACTTTGCTCTGTGGTGACGACATTACAGTCGCTTTTGATGATGCCGGCTTTTTCACGGGCAATGTCTTCAAGGGTGTTGCCCAGAAAGGCAGCGTGATCCAGCGCAATGTGCGCAAATACAGCAACCTCAGGGCAAGGAATGACATTGGTGGCATCCCCCTTTCCACCCATGCCGACTTCGAGAATAACAATATCGCATTTTTTTTGAAGAAAATATTGGAGGGCAATGACGAATACGGTCTCGAATTCGGTTGTTGAGCCGAAACCATCGGAAAGCATGCGGTCGTAGGCCTTTTTTACGATGGTTGCCGCACTGCAGAGATCATCATCAGATATCTCCTCCCGATTAAAATGAATCTGTTCTGAAAATCGCTGGATAAAAGGCGAATTAAAACGGCCGGTATTGTAACCTGCGGCAATGAGAATATTTGCTAGATAGGCAGAGGTAGAGCCTTTGCCGTTTGTTCCGGTAATATGAACGAAGCGAAGCTTCTGCTCCGGATGATCGAGATATTCCAGAAGCTTACAGATTCTTTCCAGACCCAGGATAGAGCCAAAACTGCGGGTGTTTTCTAAAAATTGCAATGTTTCTTTGTAGGTCATAGCATTCCTCTTTTTTCATTGGATAAAAGTCAAGACCCGCGAAAAGGCGAGTCTTGAATAAGCGGGAGTTCATTTTGAATTATTACTCTTCGGCAGCGGTTTGCGTACCGAGTGCTTTGGGTAAGAGTTGTTTCGCCGGCTTCAAAATGACGAACAGCAGGAAGACATTGATCGGATACATGATGGCTGTCTTCAGGATTCTGGCAGAGAGAACCACCCAGAAGGGGTTTCCATAGAGAATCATCAGGCAAAGGCTCTTAATGAGCAGTTCGCAGATGATAGCTTCTGTCAGTGCGCCGGCCAGAAGACGCGGCAGGCTGATCTTTTTCTTATAAAAGAAAAGACCGTAGATGATACCGCTGACAATGGCGCAGATGGTAAAGCCGGGAAAGAAGGCGCCGGTTGGCTTTACCAGGTAAGCCAGAATGTCGGTCAATGCGCCTAAGAGGCCACCGATACCGGATCCGAAGAGCATGGCACCGATCGCAATCGGTAAAAACTGAAAACGAAGTTCGATCAATTCGGTGATCGGAATCTTCAGAAAGCCCAGGACGATGGCGATGGCCAGCAGCATAGCAACTGTCGTGAGTGTTTTGACATCTTTCAATTTTTGCATAAAAAAACCTCCTTATGCGTTCCGGAGACTACATAAGAGGTATCTGACTCATTATGTAGCAGCGGGATGCGATCGCGGAACCGCAAGAATCATGCTATGACAGGCTGATTCTTTTCGTCCGGATGACAACTCCCTGTTCACCCGGCACTTAACGCTCCGTAATCTACTCTGCGTTTTTTCGTGTGTCTGTGTCTGACAACAGGGATATCATATACGCATAAGAGGGGATAGTCAAGAGAAAGCCGCATTTTTTCAAAAAAGCCTCATTCCGGGCATGGCGCTCTTTGTTTACGAAAAAAGAATTTCATGATATGATATAAGTACTTTGTTCGGAGGTGGGTTTGCATGAAAGAAAATATGTTAAAAGAACTGAAAAAAGGTTTTTCCATGAACCGCTGGTCACTGGAGTTTATTCTCGGCGCTGTCATTATGATGTTTACCTGGACCCAGCTGGAGAATGATTATGATACACCGGCATTGCCGTTAAAGATTTTTTCAACACTTGTTTTTATTGCTGGAATTGCTTTGTTTTTCTATGGCAGAAAGCTTGTGAAAGCGCAGGTTAAGTTACTCAAACAGGCGCGGAAACGTAATGCAGAGGAGGAGTGGTTTCTCCAGGAGATGAGCGGTTATGTGGATAAGGAAGGGCATGAAGAGCTTCTGAAAAAGCTGAAAAAATCAGCCCCGAACCGGGAGCCGGAGATTCGAAGAGCAGTAGAGCACCCGGGTCTTTTAGGCAAATATTTTTCTATCGGTGCGGTTTATGCGGAGAAGCGTTTCCTTTTGGCATATCTGCCGGTTATTCTTTCTATCATCATTTCCATGGGATATATTCTGGTAGTCAGATGATGGGAAAAAGCAGAAGCTTTTAGACGGTATGCGTCGGATGAAATTCAACTCGGTGGGGTTTTATTTCTCAACACTTGGCTTAGGCAGGGGGCAGAGACAAACCCGCCGATGCAGGAAGGTCAGAGGCCTTTCTGAAATACAGAGTAACCATAAAGATAATAATAAAAATAATAAAAGCGGTCATGAGGAAATTCCTCATGACCGCTTTGCTTATTGGCGCGTTTGGCTATTTGCAGTAAGTGTATTCCCGGGACAGCATAAGGCTGTGATGGAAGCATTTTTTATGCGTTCACCTGTGGCAGACCTGCAAAACCAAGCTCCAGCTCTTCGTCTGTAGGGATATGATCTGTCATAGTCTTATCGTTATACTGCTGATAAGCGTAAAGATCAAAGTAACCTGTACCTGTCAGACCCAGAATGATGGTCTTCTCTTCACCCGTCTCCTTACATTTCAGTGCTTCGTCAATAGCAGCGCGGATTGCATGGCTTGATTCAGGTGCCGGAAGGATACCCTCTGTGCGTGCGAAGAGTGTAGCAGCTTCGAATACCTTTGTCTGCTCCACGGAAGCAGCTCTCATGTAGCCGTCATGATAGAGCTGGGAGAGTACAGGACTCATGCCGTGGAAACGTAAGCCGCCGGCATGGTTTGCGGATGGAATGAAATCGCAGCCAAGTGTGTACATCTTTGCCAATGGTGTGACTTTTCCTGTATCACAGAAATCATATGCGAATTTACCACGGGTAAAGCTTGGGCAGGATGCCGGCTCGATGGCCAGAATGTCGTAGTCTGCCTCACCGCGAAGCTTCTCGCCCATAAATGGTGCGATCAGACCGCCGAGGTTAGAACCGCCGCCGGCGCAGCCGATGATGAGATCCGGCTTGATATCATATTTGTCACATTCTGCTTTGGTTTCCAGACCGATGATGGACTGATGCAGCAGTACCTGGTTCAGAACAGAACCGAGTACATAACGATAGCCTTCTGTGCCGACAGCAACCTCAACCGCTTCGGAAATTGCACAGCCAAGGGAACCTGTCGTGCCCGGATGTGCAGCCAGAATCTGACGGCCAACGTTTGTGGTTTCTGACGGAGATGGTACAATGCTGGCACCGTAGGTGTTCATAACCTCGCGGCGGAAAGGTTTCTGCTCATAAGAGCATTTAACCATATATACTTTACAGTCCAGACCTAAAAATGCACAGGACATAGAGAGGGCTGTACCCCACTGTCCGGCGCCGGTTTCGGTCGTAACACCTTTGAGTCCCTGCTTTTTCGCATAGTAAGCCTGGGCAATCGCGGAATTCAGCTTATGGCTTCCGGAGGTGTTATTTCCTTCGAATTTATAAAAGATATGTGCCGGTGTACCAAGTGCCTTCTCAAGGAAGGTAGCGTGTGTCAGCGGTGACGGACGATACATCTTATAGAAGTCCAGGACTTCACCGGGAATATCGATATACGGCGTGTCATTATCAAGCTCCTGCTTGATCAGTTCGTCACAGAAAATAGGCTGCATTTCTTCGAAGGTCAGCGGCTTTCCTGTGCCTGGGTTCAGAAGAGGTGCTGGTTTGACCGGCATATCTGCGCGGAGATTATACCATGCGCTAGGAATTTCGTTCTCTTCCAGATAGATTTTGTAGGGGATGTTGTCAAATTTACTCATTTTTTTTCTCCTTATAAGGCGAGGATTACATCTTCCTCGTTTGTAGGGTACCGTATGCGACTATAAAACCACATACAAAAATGACTGTAACACTTTGAAGTAGTAAAGTCAATGTAAGGATGTGAGGATATATTGTCAGGAAAAGAAAAAGACCGATATTTACAAAAGAAAAAATAAAATTAACAATTTTGTAAAAAACACATTTTTTTTGGTTCTATTTAAAGTTATTGTGTGATAGAATAAAGAACCGAATAAAGAGGGGTATTGAGATGCGCCCAATGGGGTATAGAGCGTATCTCGGATTATGAGAATAAGCTTTGTGGTTTGAGAAAACCCGGGGAAACATACAGGAGTATAAATGGATGATAAAAAGTCCAGAGATGGACGCAAAAAACGATTACATAAAAAGCTGATATTGCTTGCAGTGGAAACATGTCTGCTGCTGATCTTAGGCAGCATGGCTGTTTGGAAATCCATACCGCAGATACGAAGCTTTGCGGTGGAGCATTTCAGTGTTTTATCTTCGAAAACAGAATCTTCAGAGAGAAGAGAGAGTGTAGAGGAAGAAAAAACAGAGCCCTCTGCCGATCGCCTATCTTCTTCGTCATCGTCTTCTATATTAAATACAGTTTCTGAGGCTGTCAGTGAAGCTATGCAGGAAGAGGTAGTAGCAGAAGTCACGCCGGAAGCGACACCGGAGCCAACGCCGGAGCCTGTGGATCCGCGGGCAGATGGTATACAGGTAGGCATTTCCTGGTGCGAGGATTTCAATGAGGATGGCAGCATGACACAGACGCAGACTTTGTTCTACGATGCGGTGCTGGAAGCCGGCGGCGAGCCGATTTTTCTTCCCCTGGTTACGGATCTGCAGAGTGCGCTGGCTGTGTTGGATACGGTTGACTGCCTGATCATGACAGGCGGTGGTGACATAAATCCGATCATCTACGGCGAGGAAGCAAATAACTCTTATCAGCATAATTTCAGCGAAAAAAGAGACTATTCCGATTACTGGATGATCTCAGCTGCCTTTCAGAAAAACATGCCGACACTGGCAATATGCCGCGGCATGCAGATGATGAACATTGTGATGGGAGGTACACTGATACAGGATATTCCAAGTGAATTGGATTCCCCGGTACTACATCAGGATCCGACACTGAAAGGTGCGGTATATCATTGGATTATAATTGAGGAGGATACAAGTCTGGCAGCCATGATCGGTTCCGGTAATCTGCATGTGAATTCCTATCATCACCAATGTATCGGGACACTGGCAGATGGATTACGGGTGTCGGCCAGAGCAGAGGATGGTGTCATCGAAGGCATTGAGGCGACAGCCTATAAGTTTATGGTCGGGGTACAGTTTCATCCGGAGGTTGCACTGGCGCTGGAAGACGAACTGTATTTAAGCCTGTTCACCGGATTGATCGGCGCAGTCTGATATGGCGATAAAGTGACCTTCTTTTCCGTCGGTGCATGCCCTTCGGGTGTTTTCAAATGGTAAAAAACAAACTTTCGCAGGAGGAAACCTGGATCAACGAACATAAAAGATTTTGCGGAGGAGCTGATTTCCGGCAGCGGTTTTGCTGCCGAAGCAGCTCTTCTTTTAATAAAGGGAGGAAATATGTCTATAATTGATCGATTAAAAAAGACGAAAAAACGCATGGAGACAGAAAAAGCGCATGAGGCAGCTATTGCGGCGGATCCATGGGCAGGTTTTGATGCGGAGACCGCAGGCAGAATTACAAATATAGAAAAGCCTATGGTAGGCGTCCAGGTGATTACGGTAGAGTATGAGGTGGACGGAGAAGAATACCTGATTCAGGAGGTTGTACAGGCGAAAAATCCCCCGAAACGCATTTCTGTATATCCGCCGCTGGAAAAATCGATTCCAAAGATGGGTAAGATCGCAGTCGGAACTCAGGTGGCTGTCTGCTATAAACCTGACGAGCCTGAGAAGGCTTATGTTCCGAAAAACCAGGCATGAAGAGATGTTTCGTATGACTTTGAAATTTATAAGTTCCCTAGACAAAAGGGAAAGAAATGCTGTAAAAATGTTACTTGTTTTGTAAAAACATATGAAAAATAAAAAAATAGCATGACAAGGGGCAGTTTTTGTGTATAATATACGTTGTAGATTTAGGATAACTAATCTGTATCAAAGGATATGGATTATTATAACTATTAACCATTTAATTTATTAAACAGGGAATGAGGTAAAAAAATGGCAAAAGTTGATTTGACAAAGTACGGTATTACCGGAACAACAGAAGTTGTTTACAATCCTTCCTATGAAATGCTTTTCGAGGAAGAGACCAAAGCTGGATTAGAGGGTTATGACGTAGGTGTTAACACAGAGCTTGACGCTGTTAACGTTATGACAGGTATCTACACAGGACGTTCTCCTAAAGATAAATACATTGTTATGGATGAGAACTCCAAAGACACAGTATGGTGGACAACAGAAGGTTATAAAAACGATAACCATCCAATGTCAGAAGAGACATGGGCTACAGTAAAAGAGATCGCTAAGAACGCTCTTTGCAACAAGAGACTGTTCGTAGTAGATGCTTTCTGTGGAGCAAACAAAGACACACGTATGGCTATCCGTTTCATCATGGAAGTAGCTTGGCAGGCACATTTCGTAAAGAACATGTTCATCGTTCCTACAGATGAGGAGCTTGAAACATTTGAGCCTGATTTCGTAATCTACAATGCTTCAAAAGCTAAAGTAGAGAACTATGCAGAGCTTGGACTGAACTCTGAGACTTGTGTAGCTTTCAACATCACAAGCCGTGAGCAGTGTATCATCAATACATGGTACGGCGGCGAGATGAAGAAAGGTATGTTCTCTATGATGAACTACTATCTGCCGCTGAAGGGCATCGCTTCCATGCACTGCTCCGCTAACTGCGATATGAACGGTGAGCATACAGCAATCTTCTTTGGTCTGTCAGGAACAGGTAAAACAACTCTGTCTACAGATCCTAAGAGACTTCTGATCGGTGATGATGAGCACGGCTGGGATGACAACGGCGTATTCAACTTCGAGGGTGGATGCTACGCTAAGGTTATCGGTCTGGACAAAGAGTCTGAGCCTGATATCTACAACGCAATCAAGAGAAACGCTCTTCTGGAGAACGTAACTGTAGCTGCTGACGGAACAATCGATTTCGATGACAAGTCCGTAACAGAGAACACACGTGTTTCTTACCCGATCTCTCACATTGAGAAAATCGCTTCTAACGTAAATAAAGTTTCTGCAGGTCCTGCAGCTGATAATGTAATCTTCCTTTCAGCTGACGCTTTCGGTGTACTGCCTCCAGTATCTATCCTGACACCAGAGCAGACACAGTACTACTTCCTGTCCGGATTTACAGCAAAACTTGCCGGTACAGAGCGTGGTATCACAGAGCCTACACCTACATTCTCCGCATGCTTCGGTCAGGCATTCCTGGAGCTTCACCCAACAAAATACGGTGAGGAGCTTGTAAAGAAGATGGAAGCTAACGGCGCTAAAGCATACCTTGTAAACACAGGATGGAACGGAACAGGAAAACGTATCACAATCAAAGATACTCGTGGTATCATCGATGCAATCCTGAACGGAGATATCAAGACAGCTCCTACAAAGACAATCCCATACTTCAATTTTGAAGTACCTACAGAGCTTCCGGGCGTAGATTCAGGAATCCTTGATCCTCGTGATACATACGCAGATGCTTCTGAGTGGGAAGTAAAAGCAAAAGATCTGGCACAGAGATTCCAGAAGAACTTCGTAAAATATACAACAAACGAAGCAGGAAAAGCTCTTGTAGCAGCAGGTCCACAGCTCTAATTAAAATCCAACGACCTAAAATTCAAAGCCCCGCGGACCAGTCCGCGGGGCTTTTCTGAAAACTGGTTTATTTTTTCGCTATCAGCAAGGAAAGCAGCCATCTCAGGAGGGGACATCCACAGCCTCGGCACTTAGTGAGTGCGACCGTAAGGGAAGCAGGAACTTAGTACCGCTAGGCGAGGACTAAGCGCGAGCGGTCTCCGGAGGAGATGGCTGCTTTCCTTGCGTTTGGTAAAAAATAAAATCTAAAAATATTGAACCAAGCATTTCTGTTCATAATGAAAAGTAATTCTGATAATCCTCCGGTGGCGCATAAGCGTCGAAAATGCTATCCTATATATAAGTTTATGTATTTTTCATAGTTAAAATGTGGGAGGAGAAGAAAAGGTTTTATGGAAAAAAGACATTCATTCGGCGGATCGATCGGCTTCGTTCTGGCAGCGGCCGGAAGTGCGGTTGGTCTGGGAAATATCTGGCGATTTCCTTATCTGGCAGCAAAGGACGGAGGCGGATTATTTCTGCTTATTTATATTATTTTGTCACTGACCTTTGGTTTCGCTCTGCTTTCTACGGAGATTGCCATCGGCCGAAAAACCAAGCAGAGTCCCCTGACAGCCTATTCAAAGATTAAAAAAGGCTGGAAGCCGCTCGGCATCATCGCATGTCTGGTACCGGCGATCATTATGCCATATTATTGCGCTATCGGCGGATGGGTATGCAAATATTTTCTGGCCTTTGTGACAGGAAGTAATCTGGAGGCGGCCGAAGATGGCTATTTTACCGGCTTTATTACCTCTCAGTGGACACCGATCATTTTGATGGTGATTTTCCTGCTGGCATGTACAGTAATCATTCTGCGCGGTGTGAATAAGGGAATTGAGTCAATGTCCAAAGTGCTGATGCCAATCCTGCTGGTATTGGTTGTTATCATTGCAGTATTTGCGCTGACGATCAGTCATACGGATGCGGACGGAACGACCAGAACCGGTTTGCAGGGATTTGGCATTTATGTTTTGCCGAATCTTAGCGGAATCACAGTGAAGGAATTCTTTACGGTCGTTGTGGATGCGATGGGTCAGCTTTTCTTCAGCTTGAGTGTAGCTATGGGTATCATGATCGCATACGGTTCATATGTAAGTGATGAGGCAAATCTTTCCAAATCAGTTATCCAGATTGAGCTTTTCGATACAGCCATCGCCTTTCTGGCAGGTGTTATGATCATTCCGGCAGTTTATACCTTCATGGGAAGAGAAGGTATGTCTGCTTCCGGTCCCGGACTGATGTTTGTATCCTTGCCAAAGGTATTTGCGGAGATGGGCGCTGCCGGCAGATTTGTAGGAATTCTCTTTTTCGCCATGGTGCTTTTCGCTGCACTGACAAGTGCCATTTCTATTATGGAGGCGGTTGTTTCCAGCTTTATGGACCAGTTCCATATGTCCAGAACCAAAGCGACTATTGTGGAATTAATCATTGCGTTAGTGGCAGGTATTGTGGTTTGTCTGGGATATAATAAGTGCTATTTCGAACTGACCCTGCCAAACGGCTCTGTGGCCCAGGTGCTGGATCTGATGGATTACATCAGTAACAGTGTATTGATGCCGATCGTTGCCTTTATGACATGTATCCTGATTGGCTGGATCGTAGGACCCCAATATATCATTAACGAGATTACAAAGAATGGTGAAAAATTCGGACGTGCAGGCTTGCTGAAAGTTATGGTGAAGTACATTGCACCTGTCATGCTCTTTGTACTTTTCCTGAAGTCCATCGGTGTACTGACGATCATTTGATAACAGGTTTCTGAAGGACATGAAAAAGGAGGTGTTTTTATGTATCCGATCATTACAATAAGCAGAGAAGTGGGAAGCGGCGGTAGTGTAATTGCCCGAAAGGTGGCAGAAAAACTGGACATACCTTTTCTGGACAGGACCATTATTGAAGAGGTTGCAAAAAATACCGGCCTGCAGTTGGAAGAGGCGGAAAAGAAGGGCGAGTTTGTTTCGGCCATAGAAAAGTATTTCAGCAGCAGCTTTTATAACGGATTATATCTGGGAGATATGCAGGATAAGGTATATGAGCTGCAGAAAAAAATTATTCTGGAGCAGGCAGCCAAGGGTCCCTGCGTGATCGTCGGACGCTGTGCGGACTATATTTTGCAGAAGGCAGGAATCCCGAGCCTGAATGTATTTATCCATGCAGATTTGGAATACCGAAAGAAATACTACGAGGAGTATTTCGGAAAACAAAAAGAAGCGGTAGAGAAAATTCTCGCAAAGAAGGATAAAGGACGCCGCCAGTATTATCGTTACTATACAGAAAGAGAATGGGGTGAGTTCAGCAACTATCAGCTGAATCTGGACGCAGGATATCTGGGTGAAGCACTTTGTGAAGAAATCATTCTTATGGCAGCGAAAAAATAAAATGATTATACAGCAGAAGCGCATTTGTTTTCCGTAAGGAGCAAATGCGCTTCTTTGTGATATGGCGTGACTAGACTTTACGGAATGTGCTATACTGTTCCCTGTTAAAAAAGAAAGGCGGAGTCAGATATGAGATATAGGGCAGTCATTTTTGATATGGATGGAACTATTTTGGATACAGCGGGTGATCTGGCGGATGCTTTGAATCATGCCTTGAAAAAGGCAGGACATCGTCATGATTTCACTGTGGAGGATGCTAAACACTTCTTTGGAAGCGGTGTGCAGGTAGCGATTAAACGGGCGCTTGCATTGGAGGCTGGTATGACACATGCCCAATTGGTAGATATAGGTACAAGGGCAGAAATTTTGCCGGAAGGCATCACAGGGGAAGTGATTGGGGAAATACAGAAAATTTACGAGCCCTATTATGCTTCCCATTGTGCGATTAAAACCGGACCATATCCTGGTATTGTGACGCTGCTGAAACGTTTGCGCGCAGCAGGAATCATGACGGCAGTGGTTTCGAATAAACCGGATGAGGCTGTACAGATTTTGACAGAGGAGCAATTTCCGGGCTTGTTTGACCTGGCCGTTGGATTAAGAACGACAGTGCGCCGGAAACCGGCGCCCGATGTGACATTAAAAGCAGTTGAGGAATTAGGGATTTCTGTGGAAGATGCAGTCTATATCGGTGATTCGGAGATTGATCTGCAAACGGCGGCAAATGCCGGCATGGATTGCATCAGTGTGGATTGGGGATTCCGGGGCGCTGCATTCCTGGCAGATCACGGGGCAAAAAAAATTGTCTCCCGGGCAGAAGAAATTTTTGCTGCGAGTTTGACATGAATGCCCGCTTTTTATCCGTTGGAAGAAAATAAGAAGCTTTTAAGGAGAAATACATGGCAGTTTTTGTATTTGACATTGATGATACACTGTATTTGCGCGGAGATGCCTATATGCATGCATATCATGAGGTGATCGGAAATATTCCCGGTGTGACGGATTTGCAGGTAGATGTGACAAGTCGGTATTGGAGCGAAGTGGAATTTGCGCGCTTTGAAAAGGGCGAGATTACCCGTGAAGAAATGAATATACTGCGGGTGCAGGACACCTATCGTGCTTTGGGACTGGAGCTTTCACGGGAGAGGGCACAAGGCTTTCAGGATGTTTATAAAGAGGCACAGAATAGAATGACGCTCTTGCCGGAGATGCGTAAGGTTCTGCAGTATCTGAAGGAAAAGCAAGTGACGACAGGTATTATTACGAATGGTGCTTCTGACCATCAACGTTTTAAATATCATGCCTTGCAATTAGAAAAGTTTATTCCGGAAGAAAATATCATTGCTTCCGGGGATATAAATATTTTTAAGCCGGACCCGGAAATCTTTCACGCATTTGAACGAAAGATCGGTGCAGCCGCAGAAGATTGCTGGTTCGTAGGAGATAGCCCGGAGAATGATATGCAGGGGGCAAGGGCTGCGGGCTGGCATTTTATCTGGATCTGCTGGAAAGATAAGGGCTTTGGTATGCCGGCGGCAGGACAGGAAATCTATGCGGATTACATACTGCAGGGAGAAAGAGGAATTTTTGATACCGTTCGGAAAATTCTGGGAGATGCATAAAAGACCGCTTGGGTCAGCACTCCTGCTTACGCAGGGGGTGTCCGCAACTTTGTATGCTTCGCGATGGATGAGCGCACCCCGAATCCGCTGCCAAGCCTCTCAGGAGCGGGACTTGAAAAAAGCAGAGTGACGAAAAAAATAATTGACTGACAGGGAGGCGGAAAATGAAAATAATTGCGCCGGATTATTATAAAGAATTTCATTGTATTGCCGATAAATGTCATCATAGCTGCTGTGTGGGTTGGGAAATTGATATCGATGAGGAAAGTCTGCAGCGATTTCAGAAAATAGAAGAAATTCAAAAAGAGATAGCATATGCGGAGAATCCGGAGGAAATGCCACATTTCCGTTTGATGCCGGGAGAGCGTTGTCCTTTTCTGCAGGAAAATGGTCTCTGCAGGATGATATGTCACTACGGAGAGGAAATACTTTGTCAGATCTGCGCAGATCATCCCAGATTCAGGAACTTCTGGGAAGACAGAATCGAACTGGGATTGGGATTGGTATGTGAAGAGGCTGCGCGGATCATTCTGGAACGCGAAAAGGCAATGCGCCTGGAAGTATTAGAGGATGATGACGAGGAAGTTGAATTGCCGGACGAGGAGGCGTGGCTGCTGGATTTGCGGCAGCAGCTGATGGATGCAGTAGAAGAAAGAGGTCCCCTGGGGCGATTGCGGGAGTATTTGCTTTACAGACACCTTTCCAATGCCTTGTATGATGACCGGGTGGAAGAAAGAATTCAATTCGTGGATGCGGCCTGCCGGGCTGTCAGAAAAAAATGGATGGCAGAAAAAGAAAAGAGCAGTCAGTCTGCATTTGCATGTCTTTTGGAAATTATACATCGTTTTTCTTATGACGTAGAATATGATGAGGAATTTCTGGAAGAGATTCTGGAGCATATCGCAGCAGGCGAGGATGTGGTGAAAATGATTATAAAGAAGCTATGATCAGGCTGCATCACGAAAATGTCTGTGTTTGATATACCGCATTCTAAATAAGCGGAATGCTTGCCTGCTTTTCCGATAGCATAGTTAAAAAAATCCTCAGACTGGCTGGCTTGGACGGTGAAAAATGAGAATGACATCTTCAGGAAGGAGCTTATAAATAAAAAGGAAGTGAAATAATGGGAGCAGTCGAAAAAATAAAAAAGCATGAAATCAATAAACATGATAATAAAGTTTATTCTCATGTGGATCAGATTCCGACAGGAAAAGCTTCAGAAAAGATTACCGGGGGCTGTCTGGTGCTGGAGGGCGGTGCCTTTCGAGGCATGTATTCCCAGGGCTATCTGGATGCGCTGATGCTGAATGATATTAATTTTGAATGCGTGATCGGCGTCTCGGCGGGGGCACTGGCGGGTATGAATTATGTCTCCGGTCAGATCGGCCGTTCCGCGAGAGTAAACCTGACCTATCGGCATGATAGCCATTATGTGGGCATGAAAGCCCTGGCGCATAGTCACAGTATTTTGGATGTTAGTTTCCTGACTGAGGACAGGGGACTTTTTGAGCCGCTGGATGAGGAGCGTTTTTATCGAAAGGAACAACGATATGTGGCTGTAGCTACGGATTGTCAGACCGGAAAACCTTTATACGTAGAAAAGGGAAAAGTAGCCAAAGAAGTTCTGCTCAAAGGCATTCAGGCTTCGGCATCCATGCCTTACATCTCACCTATGGTAGATGTAGATGGAATTCCTTGCCTGGACGGCGGCTGCTCCTGTAAGATTCCCTATGAATGGGCCTTGAAGGAAGGCTATGAGAAAATTGTAGTGGTCAGAACGCGTAATGTGCTCTACAGAAAACCACAGAAAAAATCGAAAACAGCGAAACGTTTTTATAAAAACGAGCCAGCCTTTGCAGAGGCCTTAATGAAGAGCAATATAGATTATAATCGTCAGTGCGATGAGATTGAGCAGCTGCATAAGGAGGGACGTCTTTACCGGGTAGCAGCTTCGAATCCGATTACAGTCGGTCGTGTGGAAAAGGATATGGAAAAACTCGGAGAATTGTATTGGCTTGGATATCGTGACTGTTTTGAAAAATTAGAGACTTTAAAAAAATATCTTGATATTGTATAATCAGGCAGGAAAATCAAATTTGGATTTTTCGGCAATTATTGTAAAATACCGCATTGAACGATACGAATCTGAGGTCCGGTCCTGCAGCCCCGCCAGGAAGGCAGGAGGAGCGACATCTGAACTCCGAGGGAAATAAACGCTCCGCGAGCCTGCGCAGAATCTGGGAAAGAATGTATCACCTGAAGGGAAATTATGTCGGTAGAAATGTATAAAGCAATCAGAAAGGTAAGAAAAAAATGATCAGAGTTGGAATTTTTGGTTACGGAAACCTCGGCAGAGGCGTAGAGTGCGCAGTGGCAAAAAATCAGGATATGGAATTGAAAGCGGTTTTCACCAGAAGAAATCCTGAAACAGTTGCAATTCGCACAGAGGGCGCAAAGGTGTATCATGAAGATGCCCTGAAGGATATGCAGAATGAAATCGATGTGCTGGTTCTTTGCGGTGGCAGTGCTACAGATCTGCCGGAGCAGACGCCAAAGTATGCTTCTATGTATAACTGTATCGACAGCTTCGATACACATGCGCGTATTCCGGAGCATTTCGCAAATGTAGATGCAGCAGCTTCCGCAGCCGGCAAGACCTGTATGATCTCCGGTGGCTGGGATCCGGGTATGTTCTCTCTGAACAGACTGTATGCGAACTGCATTCTGCCGGAAGGAAAAGATTATACCTTCTGGGGTAAGGGAGTTAGCCAGGGCCATTCTGATGCAGTACGTCGTATTGATGGTGTTATTGATGCGCGTCAGTATACTATTCCTGTAGATGCAGCAATGGAGAAGGTAAGAGCCGGAGAGCAGCCGGAGTTTACCACACGTGAAAAACACACCAGACTTTGCTTTGTAGTAGCAGAAGAGGGTGCAGATCTGGCCAGAATTGAAAATGAAATTAAAACAATGCCGAACTACTTCTCAGATTATGACACAGAGGTGCGTTTCATCGATGCAGAAGAGATGGCCAGAGATCATAGCGGTTTCCCACACGGCGGCAGCGTGATCCGTACAGGTGTAACAGGCATGAATAGTGAGCACACACATGTCATTGAGTACAAACTGGATCTGGATTCTAATCCGGAGTTTACAGGTTCCGTGATTGCTGCTTATGCAAGAGCAATCTATCGTTTGAATAAAGAAGGACAGACAGGCTGTAAGACAGTATTTGATATTGCACCGGCTTATCTTTCTGACAAGAGCGGCGAAGAACTCAGAAGCCACCTCCTGTAAGTATGAGCGGAGTGAAATAATAATCTAACAGTCATTTACATCCGGCAGCGAAGCGCGCAGGGGCATGAAAGGAATAAAAGGGACATGATTCCGAACGGAAGTGAGGAATCATGTCCCTTTTTTATAATACGGGGTTCTGAGGGCTGTGAAAAATGGGAGAACTAACCCATTGTGGTTAGTGTAGATACTTTTTCACAGCTTTCAGAAACCCAACAAAACAGAGACTTTAATGGGTATAAGAGAAGTCATTCCAATGACATAACCAGAAGTTACTCAATTAAGTACGCTATTTGATAATTATTAAAAAAATATAAAATGTTAAAAAAATAACATTCTGACCTTGTAAGAAAAAATCATCCATGTTACATTTCAAGTGGTTGACTGAAAGTTTTAAACTTCATTGGTGAAAGGTGTATTGGTGTTATGAAAGAATTGGTTTATGTATTGAAGTCAGAGGCTGGTTTACATGCCAGAGTGGCAGCATTGGTGGCGCAGTGCTGTGTGAATCTGAAAAGTGTAGTGACTGTGGAAGCAAACGAAAAAGTGGCGGATGGAAGTAACGTTTTGCAGCTGCTGTCATTACATGCGAACAAGGGTACAGAAATTGTGATCAAGGCAGAAGGTGGAGATGAAGAGGCTGCGCTGGAGGAGGTAAAAGCGATTTTCGATATGAAGGAAGAAGAGCCCCTTGCAAATCAAGCGCTGAAGATTGCTTTTTTCGGCACAAAGGATTATGACAAGACCTTCTTTAATGAATTGATCAAGGATAAAGATGCAGCTGCATATAATGTGGAAATTCGTTATTATGCAGTCCGTCTGACAGAGGAAACCGTGGGCATGGCGGAAGGCTATGAGGCGGTATGTATTTTTGTCAATGACGAGGCACCGAAGATAGTTATAGAAAAATTGCATGAGATGGGTATTAAGCTGATTCTTCTGCGCTGCGCAGGCTTTAATAATGTCAATCTGCAGGCGGCCAGAGATTGCGGTATGACCGTGCTGCGTGTTCCGGCATACTCTCCTTATGCAGTTGCAGAGCATGGCATGGCTATTCTGCAGGAGGCCAACCGTCGTCTGCACAAAGCATATACAAAGGTAAAAGAAAATAACTTCTCCCTGTCCGGTTTGATGGGACTGGATCTGCATAATAAGGTGGCAGGTATTCTGGGAACAGGAAAGATTGGTCAGTGCATGGCGCGCATTTGCAAGGGCTATGGAATGAATGTCATCGCCTGGGATGCATACCCGAATCAGGCCTTGGTAGAGGAAGGATTGCTTACCTACGTAGAAAAGGAAGAGCTCTTTAAAAAGGCGGATATGATCTCACTTCATGCGCCATTGATCATGGGTGAGGGCGGTACTTATCATATTTTGAACAGAGAGACGATGGGCATGATGAAAAAAACGGCCATGATCGTAAATACGGCCCGCGGTCCGTTGATCGATACAGAGGCCCTGATCGATTATCTGGAGCAGGGAAAATTCCATGCTGTGGCCATTGATGTATACGAGGGCGAGGACAGTAACGTTTATACGGACCGTTCAGATGAGCGTCTTTCTAATGATGTAACAGCCAGATTGCAGAGATTCCCGAACCTGGTATTGACCTCACATCAGGCATTCTTTACCAGAGAGGCTCTGCAGGCCATTGCTGTAACAACCATGGAAAATGCCCGCAACTACATGGAGAACAAAGATTACGGCCCTGCTCTGGTGAAATAAAACGGCGGACAGGTGGGAGTATTTCCGTTGCGTAACAGTTCGGAGAAACGTATAATGAAAGCATAGATACGATATAAGGAGGAAAAAATGTTACCTAAAGATCCGAATATGTTATTGAGTGTCATTAATATGCAGCTGCGGGACCGTGGATGTTCCCTGGAAGAGGTGGCTGCGAGCTATTGTGTTCCGGCAGAAGAGATTATCTCAAAGCTGGAGGCGGCCGGCTTTCATTATGATGAGGAACTTCGCCGTTTCCTGCGCTGATGCTGATCTGAATCCGATGCAAGGTCGCGCAGGGCAAGACTTTGAGCATAAAAACATCCATGGCTAGCGCTGCCTACGCGATTCTCAACACGGATTATGATGCGGCAGTGATAAGCGGTGAAGAAAAAACACAGGGAATATACTTTTTTTTAGTTAGTGGTTTTGCACATAGAAAAAAAATGTTATTATATAGTGTGATAATTTGATAACAAATTTCAAAGCAGATAAAACAAAGCTGTTTTGGATTGTTCTAATGTTCAGGGTGATTTTCCCGGAATCCCCTCATCTATGATAAAACATAAGCAAAAGGAGAAATACTTATGAGACAGAAACCAGTTGTTTTAATGGTTCTCGATGGATATGGTCTTTCCGATAACCACGAGGCAAACGCAGTATACATGGCAAAAACACCTGTAATGGATAAGCTGATGGCAGAGTGCCCATTCCAGAAGGGCTATGCATCAGGTCTGGCAGTAGGTCTTCCGGACGGACAGATGGGTAACTCAGAGGTTGGCCATATGAATATCGGATCCGGACGAGTTATTTATCAGGATCTGACGCTGATCACCAAATATATCCAGGATGGCGTTTTCTTTAAGAACGAAGAGCTGCTTCGTGCGATCAATAACTGTAAAGAGCACAATTCCGATCTCCATCTGTGGGGTCTGCTTTCCGACGGTGGTGTACACAGCCATAATACACATCTGTATGCGCTGCTGGAAATGTGTAAAAAAGAAGGTCTGGAGAATGTTTACATTCATCCTTTCTATGACGGTCGAGACACACCACCTGCATCAGGTAAGGATTATCTGCAGCAGCTGATTGATAAAGCAAATGAGATCGGTGTAGGTAAAGTGGCTTCTATGTCCGGACGTTACTATGCGATGGATCGAGACAATAACTGGGATCGTATCCAGATGGCCTATGATTCTCTGGTACTCGGTGAGGGTGTAAAAGCGACAGATCCGATTCAGGCTATGCAGGATTCCTATGATAAGGGCGTTACAGATGAGTTTGTACTGCCGACAGTTATCACAGATGAAGCAGGCAAGCCGCTCTCTCTGGTAAAACCGAATGATTCTGTTATCTTCTTTAACTTCAGACCGGACCGCGCAAGAGAGATTTCCCGCGCATTCTGTATGACAGATGATGACATCGCAGCTGTAGCAGGTTCTGCAGAGGATACCAAGTGTATCAAATATCTGAAGAGAGCTAATGGATTTATGCCGCTGGTATATGTATGCTTCAAGGATTATGATGAGACAATTCCGAACAAATATGTCGCATTTAAGAAAGAAGAGATCGTGAACACCTTTGGTGAGTACCTTGCAAAACTGGGACTTCGTCAGCTGAGACTTGCTGAGACAGAGAAATATGCGCACGTTACCTTCTTCTTTAACGGTGGTCTGGAAGAGCCGAACAAGGGCGAGGACAGAACCCTGGTCAACTCTCCTGCAGTAGCTACATATGATCTGCAGCCGGAGATGAGTGCACCGGAAGTAAGTGAAAAACTCGATGCAGCAATCACATCCGGTGATTATGATGTGATTATCATTAACTTCGCTAACCCTGATATGGTTGGACATACAGGTGTCATTGAGGCAGCTGTTGCAGCTGTTGAGAGAATCGATCAGTGCGTTGGCGCAGCTGTAGAAGCGGTAAAGAAAATGGATGGTGTGCTCTTTATCTGCGCAGACCACGGTAATGCCGAGCAGATGATCAATGCCGAAACAGGACAGCCTCATACAGCACATACGACTAATCCTGTACCGTTTATTCTCTATAATTATGATCCTGCATACACATTGAAAGAGGGCGGACGCCTTTGCGATATCATTCCTACACTCCTGCAGGTAATGGATATCGAGCAGCCGGCAGAGATGACAGGCCAGTCTCTTCTTATTAAAAAGTAAAATGAAAGCATGTTTGCATCTGAAATGATGAGACTGTAAGAAAATTTTCAGACGGGTGTAGTGTGATCACTACTGCCCGTCTGATGATTTATATAAAAGCAGAAAGATAAAGCAGCACCTGCGGGTGGTGGGGACAATCTGGCACGGTGAGGGGTTCAAGCCCTGTACCGCGAGCTGCGAAGCAGCCTGCTTTTATCGAGCAACAAGCGAAGCGGTTGCGAGTTTGACGCGAAAAGGTGATTTCCCAGACTGCTTTGCATGCCCTTGGGCTGTACATAGGTGTGGGAGAACAGGATAGAATGAATATAGATAGAAAGCCGGATTTAAACCGGGAAATACCACTTCTGACTGCGCAGATCCGGGCTTTGTACAGTGAGCTGGACAGGAAGTTTGGTCTGCAGGCAGCCAGGGTGCCGATTACCTTTGGATATGAGGAGGACATTCTGGGTTCTTATACGCAGAAGGATAGCGGGGATGAGCATTTTCATTTTTCATTGCTTTTTGCGGGCTATAGTCTTCCGCAACCCTTGAAGCCGGAGGATCGGAAGGATTTATATCTTCATGAGTATGCGCATTATATGCAATTCAACATGGAGATTCCAAAGGAATATACCTTTGCGCCGGGAATCCATGGGAGTGCCTGGAAATATTGCTGCTCATTGATCGGCGCTGCGCCCTCTCCCTATTATAAGGTAGGGGAAGGTTTGCAAAAGCATGATTATGAGAAGGTATTACGAAATGCCATCGGAGACAGAAATGTCACTGTCAAAGATCAGTATCGGCGCGAAAAAAATTATCAGAATCAGAAAAACAGAAGAGTACAGTTCGAAATCGGAGAAGAAGTAGTTCATCCGAAATTCGGCAAAGGTGTTATAGAAAGCATCACACCACAAGCAACAGGGGTCCGTTTATCGATCCGTTTTGGCGAAAGGATCAGAAAAATAGACCAGAAATGGCTTTTAAAGAGTCAGTACCATTAAAAAATCCTGGCGGGGATTAGGCAGAACATAGATGAAAGCAGTGGCAGGGAATCCAATGGCCTTCCGAAACTGCGAAAAAGTCAGTGTTCATATGTATGTAGCGAAGCAGAATGCCAATGTCTGCTTCACAAGGAGAAGGAGTAATGGTGAGGAACAGTTATAAGAAAGTGGCGGAACTTCCTATTTTACAAAATGTTTTGGCGGAAACAGTAGATGCCTTAGAGGAGCAGGGGAAGATTCAGTCTTATAAAAAAGGGTCTATCGTGTACAGAGCATCACAGCCACAAAATCAGGTCTTTATCCTGATGGAAGGGATTGCCTTCATATACACATTGACCAATGAAGGGATACGTAAAATCATATTTATTCTGGGTCCGGGAGCAATTCTCAATGAATCCATTTTTATCCCGGAAAGATGCGGAATTTACTGTGAGATGCTGAAAGCAGGAAAGGTATACCAGGTAGAGCAGAAAAAAGTGATGGAGCTGATGGAAAAGGATTTCACACTGGTCAAAGCGCTGATGGTAGCACAGGAGTATAAATTAAAACGTACCTGTCATCAGCTGAAGAATACGCTTGGTAGTATTTACCAGGAAAGAAAGCTGGCTGCGAAGCTTTGGAAGCTGGCAAACGATTATGGTATTCCGGCTGCGGATAGCAGCGCGGTAACGATTGACCTGAATCTAAGTGTTACCTTCCTGGCGGATATGATGGGCACGCCCAGGGAAACGACTTCCCGTATTCTGCGGAAGCTGATCGATATGAATCTGATCAGTATGGAAAAGAAAGTGATTACTGTTCGAAACATGCAATGTCTTTCCAATTTTTATAAACATGTATGCGGAAATACTTGTGATTGTGACGAAAAAAAATAAAAAAATGGTCACATTTGTGACAAGACTCACAGTTTTTTGCTGTGAGTTTTTTTATACTTATTGTGTACTGAGTCGGCTTATGCGAAAAATATCATTTTTTTATTGTGCAAAATGTCGAAAACGCATATCTGTAAAGGATATAAAATGGCGGTCTTCCTTATCGGGAAAAGTGATGCCTTCCTGAAGGAAGAAAGATTTTCGGCGGAATGATCATGATGACGTTTCAGATATAGGTCTATCTGTTGAGGAGGAGAAAGGGCTCAGGACAGTACGTGTAACGTGTTGAAAATATGATGAGTAATTATTTTGCTTTCAGCAGGAAAGGAGATTGAATATGGGATACTCATTAGCAAAGGACAGCATGAATGCCGTTCTGGCCAAACTTGGCGAGAAATATGACATCTATGCGCCTGTAGTTTTTAAAGGCCAGGCTACATTCTCGGATCTGGACAATATCCGCTACGGAAAAGTAAGCACATTAGAAGAGATTGAATTTGATACCAAGAGTGAGTATTCATTTAAAGAAGTTTTGCTTCCAATCCAGCAGAATCTTTTCTATTTCGTGGATGATGAGACTACGATTCCGAAAATTTCTGACAAGGGAATCATGCTGCTTATGCGCAGCTGTGATATTCATGCCCTGAAACGTCTGGATCAGATTTATCTGAATAACGGACCGAAGGACTTCTATTATGAGAGACTTCGTGAGAAAGCAAAAATCGTTCTGATCGGTTGCCCTTCTACCTGTAAACACGGCTTCTGCGTAAGCATGGGCACAAACACGACAGAAGATTATGATATGTATCTGAAGCTTGCCGGAGAAGAGGTTTCCATCGAGTGTAAAGACGAAGAACTGGACGGATATTTCGCAGATGCGGCAGCCAAAGATGTAAAACCTGATTTTGTAACAGAGAATAATGAGACAGTAAATCTGCCGAAGCATCTTTCCAATGATTCTTTCAAAAATCCGATTTGGGAAGAGTACGGCGCACGCTGTATTCAGTGCGGACGATGCAATTTCGTATGTCCGACATGTACCTGTTTCACAATGCAGGATATTTATTACCAGGAGAATAAGAATGTGGGTGAGCGTCGCCGTGTGTGGGCTTCCTGCCAGATTGATAACTATGATACGATTGCCGGCGGCATCAAGTTCCGCAGAACTATGGGCGACCGCGTTCGTTTCAAAGTTATGCATAAGGTTTATGACTATGAGAAACGTTTCGGATATCCGATGTGTGTAGGCTGTGGCCGCTGCGAGGAAGTATGTCCGGAATACATTTCTTACATTAGTATTGTCAACAGACTGGCAGAAGAGGAGGCGTAATATGAGTAATTCTAATCCATATATTCCGATTCCATCCAAAATCCGTGAAGTCATCAAGCATACGGATATGGAGTATACATTCCGCATGGAATTCGCTAACACAGCCATCGTAAAACCGGGACAGTTTTTTGAGATTTCCATCCCTAAATATGGTGAGGCACCGATCTCTGTCAGCGGTATCGGCGAGGATACAGTAGATTTCACAGTTCGCCGCGTTGGTAAGGTTACAAATGAGATTTTCGAAAATTATGTGGGCAATACACTTCTGATCCGCGGACCTTACGGCAACGGATTCGATGTAAATAATTATAAAGGAAAAGAAATCGTCGTCATCGCCGGTGGTACAGGACTTTCTCCTGTTAAAGGTGTGGTTGACTATTTCGCAGCGCATCAGGACGAGTGCGTTAGCACGACTCTGATCGCCGGCTTCAAAAACCCGGATGCAATCCTCTTCCGCAAAGATTTCGAGAATTGGGAGAGCAAGATCAATGTATATAAAACCGTTGACGGCGCACCGGAAGGCTATACCGGAAAAGTCGGTATGGTTACCAAATACATCCCGGAGCTTCCTCTGCAGGATGTAAAAAATGCTGTATTTATCGTTGTAGGACCTCCGATCATGATCCGTTTCGCAGTACAGGGTATTGTAGGTCTCGGTGTGGATGAAGAGCAGATCTGGACATCCAACGAGCGTAAAATGTGCTGTGGTCTCGGAAAATGCGGACATTGTAAGATTGGCGACAAATATATTTGTCTGGATGGCCCTGTATTCAAGTATACAGAAGGCAAGAATCTGATCGATTAAGGAGGGTAAGATATGGCACTTGATATTAATACCAAAAAAGCGAAAAAGAACGCGTTTCGTATTTCTAAACAGCGTGATATCGGCGCTTCCAGAATCCGTGTTCCGGGTGGTTATCTGAAGGCAGAAATCCTCGGCATGATCCAGGAAATCGCTGAGACATACGGCAACGGACATATTCATCTGACCACACGTCAGGGTTTTGAGATTGAAGGAATCCGTCTGGAAGATATGGATGAGATCAATGCAAAACTGCAGCCGATCATTGAGTCCCTGGAAATTAATCAGACAGAGCCGGGCACAGGTTATCCGGCCAGCGGTACCCGTAATGTAGTAGCATGTATCGGTAATAATGTGTGTCCGTTCGCAAACTATAATACCAGCAAATTTGCGCAGCGTATGGATAAGGCCATTTTCCCGAATGATCTCCATGTAAAAGTAGCTTTCACAGGCTGCTCTAATGACTGTGCAAAGGTTCGTCAGCATGACTTCGGTATTATCGGTATGACGATGCCACAGTATGATGCTTCCCGCTGTGTATCCTGTGAAGCATGTATTAAAGGCTGTCAGAAGCTTTCCGTAGGCGCACTGTCTTTGCAGAACTACAAAGTAGTTCGAGATACAGCCAAATGTATTGGCTGTGGTGTCTGCGTAACCAAATGTCCTACACGTGCATGGACCAGAAGCCAGAAGAAGTACTATAAACTGGCTATCATGGGACGTACAGGAAAGAAGAATCCAAGACTTGCACAGGATTGGATGGTATGGGTAGATGAGGACAATATCATTAAGATCGTCTTGAATACCTATGCATATTGTAAAGAGTTCATCAGCCCGGATGCGCCTGCAGGAAAAGAGCATATCGGTTACATTATTGACCGTACAGGCTTTGAAGTATTCAAAGAGTGGGCGCTCAAGGATGTTGAACTGATGCCGGAGACAATCGTCAAAGATCGTCTCTACTGGGATGGAATCCATTTCGACCAGTACGGTAAATAAAATAAGACAGAATAGGGCGTCAATTTGATAGAAAAATAACTATTGGAATTGTAAAGAAAATCCTCTTGACAAAAAGAAAAAATTGGATTATCCTTACAAATAATAACGAATAAGTTATTAAATGCGGTGAAAATGATACGTTTGATGCATGAAATGAATTAAAGTAATGCGAAAAAACTATGAATTGACGAAAGTCTGATAAATCTATTATAAATGCCAATTACATCTTTTGAAATTCATCAGATGTTGGGTTAATAACCAAGTTCCCCTTTCTTCATGGGAGTTACCTGAACCTCTCCCTGAAACCAGCAGGATTTGTCCCGCCAGACAAAGCTTGCCGCAATGTCTTCCCCGCCAGGTAGACAGAGCAAACATGAAGGACCATCGTAGAAATACGATGGTCTGTTTTTTTTATGATGCACCAGGTTCGCAGAGTATGAAAAAAGGGCGCAAAAAGCCAATCCTGGAGTTGTTCCGAACTGCTTATTGACAAAACTGATTAGTTTGCATAAACTAATTATAGAGACAGTATTTCAAGGAGGGGCGTATGAACAGTCAGGCATTGGCGGAAGAATTAGGACAGCTGCATGTAGGCTTTGCCAAGGTGTTTAATTTGGAGGAGACTTTCCTCGCGCATGGAAGTGACCGGATTCTGATCTGGCTGAATCAAAAGCATGATACGGTCTATGCATCGGATATTGTATCGCAGTTTCATCTCACGCCGGGTAGGGTAGCGAATATTTTGAAACAGTTGGAGTTGAAGAAAATGATCATGCGCGTCCGGGATGAGAGTGACCTTCGGAAGTATAAGATAGAGGTGACGGAGAAGGGAAGAGCCAAAGCAAACGAAAGCTGGCAGAAAATGCTGGATGGCTTTGAAAATCTGATGAATCGTCTGGAAGAGGATGATGCAGAAAAGCTTTTACAGCTTCTGAAAAAAATAGCAAAGCTTTAAGAAAGCGTTTACAGTAGAGATCCTTGCATTAGCGATAATGAACTCGTTAATGTGAGGCTCTCTTTTTTGACATCAGAGAAAAGGAATGTCACAAGCAGGCAAGAGTTACCGTGAATTTACGCTGGTTCGAATGGTAGAGAAGAACAGTCTCTTTTTTAGAAAAGGAAAACATGTACTTTATGAATCAGAGAAGGTATAATAAACAAATATAAAATCATAAAAAGGGGGAAATGAAATGAAAAGAGAACGTTTGGGAAGTCGTCTGGGATTTATCATGCTCAGTGCCGGCTGCGCCATCGGATGTGGTAATGTATGGAAATTTCCATGGATGACAGGGCAGTATGGCGGAGGCGCTTTTGTCTTACTTTATATCATCTTTCTGGCGCTGTTAGGCTTACCGGCCATGACGATGGAATTTGCGGTAGGACGCGCGGCGCAGGCCAGTCCTGTAAAGATGTATCAGAAACTTGAAAAACCGGGACAGAAATGGCATATTCACGGTATATTTGCACTGATTGGCAATATCTGCCTGATGGCATTTTATACAGTAGTAACCGGTTGGCTGATGTATTATTTTGTATCCTTTGTGATGGGACATAGTAAGGAAATTTCCTTTGGGGGAATGATCAGTAACCCGACACTGAATGTGGGGTATTTGTTTGCGGCGGTCGCCATCGGATTTTTTATCCTGACCTTTGATCTGCAGGGTGGTTTGGAAACCGTTACCAAGTATATGATGTCTTTGCTTCTGATCCTGATGCTGGTGCTGGCAGTCAAGAGTCTGACACTGGATGGCGCAGCAGAAGGCATCCGTTTTTACCTGGTACCGGATCTGTCAAAAATCACTTTGCCGGTAGTAGCTGCAGCGATGAACCAGGCCTTCTTCTCACTTTCGCTTGGTATCGGATCCATGGCAATCTTTGGAAGTTACATCGGCAAAGAACGCCGGCTGATGGGTGAATCGGTTAATGTTATTATTCTGGATACATTCGTGGCCTTGATGGCAGGTATGATTATTTTTCCAACCTGCTCATCCTATAATCTGGAGGTAGGCGCAGGACCTGCCCTTCTCTTCACGACAATGACGGAGGCCTTTAATGATATGCCGGGCGGCCGTATCTGGGGAAGTCTTTTCTTTATGTTTATGGTATTTGCTGCACTTTCTACCGAGTTGGCAGTATGCGAAAACATTCTGGCCTGCGTTCGGGAACTGACAGGCTGGAGTCGAAAAAAAGGCTGTCTGGTTTGTGGCCTGGGTATTTTCCTGATCGCACTGACAACAGCACTGGGTTACAGTGTACTGCATTTCCAGCCTTTCGCAGAAGGCACGGCCTGGCTTGATTTCTGGGATTTCATCGTTAGTGTGAATCTCTTGCCGCTGGGATCTATGGTCATCGCTTTGTTCTGTACGAATGAACGTTTTGGCTGGGGATGGGAGAAATTTAAAAAAGAAGTTAATACGGGGTCCGGTATGGAATTGAAGGAGTGGATGAAACCGATTTTTAAATACCTGGTACCTTTGTGTATTATCGTTATATATGTGATGGGACTTGCTACATTCCAGTGGAAATAATTTTTAGAAAGCCCAATGGCATTTCTGAAGTAGCATGATGCAAGGTGGAACTTGCGAAAGCTTCGCATTTGTGACATGATGATATGGGCTGCTGCATGATTGCGGCAGCCTGTTTTTTGTATAAAAAGGAAATATTTTCGGCGTGCACGCCCACAAGCTTCTTTCGAGAAAAATTGTATGAAGTTTTATACAAAAAAATGGAAACTATGGTGCTATAATTATCAAAAATATATAAAATGATACATTGTTTGCATGAGAAAATAAAACTACTTTGCAAATATCTGTATTTAAAATAGTAAAAATCCTCGAAGTCTTTTCGCGGATTAAGATTTATGTTTGAAGGAGGTTATGATGAGTAGATTATCTGTTCATACCACAGGTAAGATGCGTGCCCATGGCGAAGAAATGCGTCGACAGTTTGCAGAGCGTATCGCAGCAAACCCGCCGGGTGTTTGTGCTGTGGAGCAGCAGCTGGCGATTCTCCGGGCATGTCATGCCCAGAGCTGTGGCAAATGTGTTCCATGTCGTGTAGGACTGGGACAGTTAAGTGATCTGATCGAGAAGGTACTTGATAATGAGGCTGATGAGGATACACTTCGTCTGATCCATCATACAGCAGAGAATATTAAGTTTTCTGCGGACTGCGCGATCGGATTTGAAGCGGCAAATATGGTTTTGAATGGTCTGAAGGGTCTGGAGGAGGATTATCTTTCTCATGTGAAGCATCATAGCTGTGCAGGTACATTTGAGCAGCCGATCCCATGTGTTACCCTTTGCCCGGCCAATGTAGATATTCCGGGATATATTGCCCTTGCAGGTGCAGGACGTTTCGAGGATGCTGTCGGTTTGATCCGCAAGGATAATCCATTCCCTACAGCCTGCGCTCTGATCTGTGAGCATCCTTGTGAGAAACGCTGCCGACGTCGCATGATTGATGATGCGGTCAATATTCGTGGCATGAAACGTTACGTGGTAGATCATGCCGCAGCAGATTCCGTTCCTACGCCGGAAAAGAATCCATCCACAGGAAAACGTGTAGCCATCGTAGGTTCCGGACCAAGCGGACTGACAGCAGCCTATTTCCTGCAGCTGATGGGACATGAATGTACCGTTTTCGAGTCAAAGGACAAGCTGGGCGGCATGCTGCGTTACGGTATCCCGAATTATCGTTTCCCGCGGGAGCGTCTGCAGCAGGATATCGATGCAATTCTTTCGACCGGTATTGAGGTGAAAACCAATACACCGATCGGCGCAGAAGAAATGAAGAAGCTGAAAGAGGAATACGACGCGATTTATATCGCCATCGGTGCCCATGCGGATAAGAAGCTTGGTCTGGAAGGTGAAGACAGCGAGAATGTAATCTCTGCAGTAGAGATGCTGCGTGAGATAGGTGATGAGCGTTATCCGGATTATACAGGAAAGAAGGTTATTGTCATCGGTGGCGGTAACGTAGCAATGGACTGTGCGCGAACTGCAATCCGTTCAAATGCAGAATCCGTAGGTATCGTATACCGCAGACGTCAGGAGGATATGACAGCGCTTCCGGCAGAGGTAGAAGCAGCTATGGCAGAGGGTGTAGAGCTGATTACCTTGAATGCGCCGGTTCGTATTGAGGCGGATGAAGAAGGCAAAGCAGCAGCCCTTTGGGTACAGCCACAGGTAATCGGTCCGGTCAGAAACGGCAGACCCGCACCATTGAAAGCCCATGTGCCGGAGGAGCGTATTGAAGCAGATGTGATCCTGGTAGCAATCGGACAGGATATTGAATCCGAGCCTTTCCATGATTTCGGCGTTCCGGTAAACAGAAAGAAAATTGTAGCCAGAGCGACAGGCGCAGTTAATAATATGACAGGTGTATTTGCCGGTGGCGAGTGTGTTCTGGGACCGGCTACCGTTATTCGTTCCATTGAGGGTGGTAAGGTAGCTGCGGCCAATATTGATGAGTATCTGGGTTACAGTCATCCGATCACCCTGGATATCGCCATTCCGGAGCCGCTTCTGAATGATAAAGTAGCCAGCGGACGTGTGAACCTGCGTGAAAAAGAGGCTCGTGAGCGAAAGAAATCCTTTGAGGGTGTGGAGTTGCCTATGAGTGATGAAGAGGCACTGCGTGAGTCCAGCAGATGCCTGCGCTGTGATAAATATGGTTGCGGAGCATTGAGAGGAGGTCGTAAAGCATTATGGTAAATATTACAATTAATGGAAAACCGGTGCAGGCCCCGGAGGGAAGTACAATTCTCGAGGCAGCCAAAGCTGCCGGCTTCATGATTCCGACACTTTGCTATCTGAAGGACATCAATGAAATCGGCGCATGCCGTGTCTGCGTGGTTGAACTGAAGGGAAAGGAGTCTCTGGTGGCTTCCTGTAATACAAAGGTGGAAGAGGGCATGGAAATCATGACCAACTCCCGTAAAGTACAGAAAGCCAGAAAAATGAACGTAGAGTTTATTCTTTCACAGCATGATTCTAACTGTACATCCTGCAGCCGAAACGGTAATTGTTCTTTGCAGAGTCTTTCACGCACTTTGGACATGGGACCACTGCCATTCCCGAGAAAAGCAGAGCATAAGCCATGGAAAAAGGATTTTCCTTTTATCCGTAATGCCTGCAGATGTATTAAATGTATGCGATGTGTACAGATCTGCGATAAGGTGCAGTCTTTGGGCGTATGGGATATCATTAATACCGGTTACAGAACCAGCGTAGATGTCGGTGAAAATAAAAAGATTGAAGAGTCAGATTGCGCTATCTGCGGACAGTGTATTACACATTGCCCGACAGGTGCCCTGCATGAGAGAGACGATGTAGATCAGTTCATGGAAGCTATTTTTGATCCGGAAGTAATCACCGTTGTACAGATTGCGCCGGCCGTACGTGCTGCCTGGGGTGAGGATCTGGGTCTTTCTAAAGAGCTGGCGACAGAAAAGAGAATGGTAGCTGCAGTAAAAGCCCTGGGTGTAGATTATGTATTTGATACCAATTTCTCTGCGGATCTGACCATTATGGAAGAAGGAAATGAGCTTCTGCAGCGTCTGGCAGAGCGCAGCAAGGCGCAGGCTGAAAAGGAAATGATGCATGCAGACGAGAGCCTTGAAGATGCTACAGAGGTGAGTGCTGCCTGGGAGCCGGGATGGCCGATGTTTACTTCCTGTTGTCCGGGATGGGTACGTTTCCTGAAGGGACAGTATCCGGATATGATCCCGAATCTTTCCACGGCCAAATCCCCGCAGCAGATGTTTGGCGCGGTAACGAAGACACATTTCGCAAAAATGATGAATATTAATGCGGATAAGATTTTCTGTGTATCCATCATGCCATGTGTAGCGAAGAAGCATGAATGCGCCCTTCCGAATATGAATGATGCAGGTGTCGGACAGGATGTAGATCTTTCACTGACCACCAGAGAGCTGGCAAGGGCAATCCGTTCCCAGATGATCAATCCGGCCATGCTGGATGAGGAGCCATTTGATCAGCCGCTTGGTGTAGGCTCCGGCGCGGGTGTCATTTTTGGCGCTACCGGCGGCGTTATGGAGGCTGCACTTCGTACCGCATATTATGTAGTAGAGGGCAAAAATCCGAAACCGGATGCTTTCCGCGTAGTCCGTGGTATGGATGGCATAAAAGAGGCGGAAGTAGAGCTTGGCGGCGCAAAGGTGAAGGCTGCCGTTGTACATGGCCTGGGTAATGCCCGAAAGCTGATCGAAAAGATTCGTGCAGGCGAAGTAAGCTATGATTTCGTCGAAGTGATGGCATGTCCGGGCGGATGTGTCGGCGGCGGTGGACAGCCAATCCATGATGGTATTGAAATGGCAGAGAGCAGAGGTGAAACACTTTATCGACTGGATCTGCATAATACTCTGAGATTCTCCCACGAGAATCCGGCCGTGATCACAGCTTATAAAGAGTACTTCGATCATCCTTTGTCAGAAATGTCACATCATTTGCTGCATACAGACCACAACGCATGGAAAATGCCAAATGAAGTGTAATAGAGAGTTTATCCGGTTATAAGGATTTATAAGATAAGAACTCATAAATGAAAAGAGAAAACATCCCGCTTGCGCCGGAGCCTGCGATGCATTTGCATCATTGGCTTTTAGCAGCGGGATGTTTTTTAACACCATTTGAAGCCCGACAAAATGAGCATACGATCAGATATCCATATGAAGCCGGGACTGGTCCATGCTGGAGAGGATTTCCGCATTGGTTTCTTCTGCCCAGCTGAATTCCTTCATATACTCATTGTGATACAGATCCCAGTAGGAAATGTCACCATCCAGCAAATGATAGAGATCACAGTCGAGTTTTTGGACGTTTGCGTGATAGGTGTGTGAATCCTTGATAATGATATCCGGATAACCGGCTTTTTCCAGTGTGGTAATAGCGTTGCGAAGCAGTGTAGAGACATATTTGATCGCTTTATTATCCGTTGGAGATTTCTCCAGGACATCCATAGCAATATCTTTACTGGAGACAGGATAGCCATGTTTGTCTATGAGATAAGCCAGTACCTCCTTAGCCTGTTTTCGAGGGAAAGAGATTTCCTTTCCGTCAGCATTGAGTACATGGAAATTCCCAAAGGTGGTCACCTTCAGTTGATTTTCCGTGATGCATTCGCTGGTGTAACAAAGAACCTTGGTGGGCACACCCAGAACAGCCTCTGTCTTTCGTAAAGAGAGCTTATATGGTTTTCCGGATGGTCCGTGAAAGGTGATTTCATAGGTGATTTTGTCCTGCAGGAGATGGCGGAGCTTATCACTGCTGTCAAAGGCATCAAATCTACTGTGATCGACGGGATGTACCCCTTGTTTCAGGTAATCCATCAGCGTGGAATCGTAATTCCGAACGATCGGGACAGCATTTTTCAGACCGGGTCCGTTCATTTTATAGCGGACACAAATATCTTTCTGCAGGTCGATCATGGTATAGTCGACGTATTTTTGGGTAAAGCCGGAAAGAACGCCCAGGAGAGATTCATAATATTCATGGGTGATCTTTCCCTTGGAAGCGTGATAATATTTCGTAAAGTTGATTCCTGCGATAATATCCAGGGTTTCCAGGATTTCCCGATGTACATCCAAAATATAGATAAAAAAGTCAGGGTTGTCCTTTGTGTAAGTTGAGGAAGGCAGAACGACCAGTTTGACCCAGCGGTAGAGACCGGCAATTCTTCTGCGATAATAGACCAGATAACAGGAATCTCCGTGCTTGAAATGATTTATGATTTTTTCCCTTTTCATTTGTTCTTGAAATAAGGACAGATCATCAGGGTGAATGTATGTTTCCCGACCGTAAGCAAGACGCTTGTCCAGAGAGCCGCGGCGTAAACGTTGATTCGTGTCTGTTTCCGAAGGGAGTTCTTTGATCATAGAGAAATCCAATGTATTCAGGTTTATGCGCAGTACTTTATAAGTATATTCAGCAAAGATATAGCAGGCTTCAAAGAAATCGCTTTCATAGCTGTTCATATCATAGTTATGGATAAGCGCAAAAGGCTTTTCAGCAGAGAAATCCCTGGGAACGCTGATTTCCATGCGCATCCAATGGCGTTTTCCCTTGCGAATGATACGGAAAGATAAGATAAAATTCTTTTTTTCATTAATACAGAGATGTACCAGTTCATCCATGCGCAGAAATTTTTCGAATTCCCAGAGGTCTTCTTCATAAACCTTTCCGGAATTCATATAGTCTTTGATGAATTGGGTACCATCGATGGCTGTCCGAGGTGTCGGCCAGACATTTCCTTCGAATTTGTAGAGATATAGCTCCATTGTATAGACGTTGATCATAGCAAAGGTTCGGTAGTTATCGACTAGCGTATTCAGTATAAAATCTTTGATATCCATGAGCTGCTCCTTTGCAAGTTTTTCCAAAGTTCTGAATGCTCGTTTTTAATGTGGTTCAGAGTTGGGTGGCTTGATTTTTTGTGATAAAAATTACAAATTCCACTAAATTTGTCGAAGTTTGTAGAAACGATTATGCTATGATTGCTACAGAAAAAGAAAAAAAGAATCAAAAACAAGTAGAATCCATCAAACCTGGTCAAATTCTTGTCCATATATTACAAGTATCCATATTTATAATAACATAATTAACAGAAAAATATCAGACAATTACAGAAAATATGAGAAAATATTGACAAGATAAAGAAAAGAACAAAGAATTATCCGAAAAGGCTTGGTGATTACAGATGATAACAGAAAAAATATACCTGGGGAATATTGAGAATGCGATTTCCTTCGTGAATATTTTGGACAAAAGTAATGCCAGGATACATATTAAAGACGGATCCTACGATTTGGATGCGAAGTCGCTTCTGTGTGTATTATCCAGAAGAATCGATAAACCGTTGACTCTTGAGATTAACGGTGATGAAAAAGAACAGGAAAAAGTTTGCCTCTCCATAAGTGATTTTATCGCTAGCTAGAGTGATGGATCACTTTAATAAAACCCCCTCTAAGCACGCGGGCCTCTGATCGAAGATCAGAGGTCCGCACTTTTTTACCCTATCTGAACCCCAACAAAATGCGCATGAAAGGAAGGCGTAAGCCTGACTGGAATGCGAATTGCAGTTGGGGAGGGTACACGCGAAGCCTGGAACCGATACGCCGTATCATAATCCGTGGAGATTCCGATCGGATGTGAGGAATCATGTCCGTTTTTTTATGATACGGGGGTTCTGAGGGCTTTGAAAAAGGGCGCAAAAAGCCAAAGTCTGTGAAAGATAAAATTCTCACAAAAGTTAATATCTCAGAAAGAAGATATATGTTATAATTTAACTGTATGAAATCTTATTTCATATATTTTGCGCAAGCTGAGAATAATATGCAGAAATTAAAATTATACATAAGGCAGGAGGTTTTCAATATGGCTTTTCAGAGAATTGTAGCAGGTACAGGCGGAGATGTATATGTTCCTTATGAGAATAGAAAAGGTAACGAATCTATTGTTTATTTCACACGTGATCTTTCTGCAGCGGGTTTAAGAAAAATCTATAATCGTGTTAACGGAAATATCACAGGTAAGGTGGCTGTAAAGCTGCATACAGGCGAAAAGAATGGTCCAAACATTCTTCCGAGACCATGGGTAAAGGAAATCATGGAGAATGAGCTGGCAGGATCTACGATTATTGAAACCAATACTTATTATGAAGGTGATCGTTATACGACAGAGCAGCATCGGGAAACTTTGGAAGTGAATGGCTGGACATTTGCGCCGGTAGATATCATGGATGAAAATGGCGTTGCTACTTTGCCGGTAAAGGGCGGTAAATGGTTCGAGGAGATGCATGTAGGAAAAACCTTGCTTGACTATGATTCCATGGTGGCTCTGACGCATTTTAAGGGTCATTCCGTAGGTGGTTTCGGTGGTTCTAATAAAAATATCGGTATCGGCTGTGCAGACGGTAGAATCGGTAAAAAAGAGATTCATACGGTAGTAGGAAGCGATAATCAGTGGAGTATCGTGGAAGAGGAATTTATGGAGAGAATGACAGAGTCTACCAAGTCTGTCATCGATCATTTCGGAAAAAATGTGACCTATGTGAATGTGATGAGAAACATGTCTGTTTCCTGTGACTGTGAAGGATTGGCTGCGGAGCCGGTTGTAACACCAAACGTAGGTATCATAGCATCCACAGATATCCTGGCTGCTGATCAGGCTTGTATGGACCTTGTGTTTGCCATGAAAGAGGAGGATCATAAAGCCCTGGTGGAGAGAATCTGCACACGTCATGGACTTCGTCAGCTGTCCTATATGAAAGAGCTGAACATGGGTAATAACAAATACATCCTGGTTGATATTGATAATGATGATGCACGTATCTGCCCGAAAGCAGCGGTTGAGCATGTAGTGCCTTTTGAGGGGTAAACTTTGAAGTCTACATTGCCTGCCATGAAGATGCTTACTTATAGGGTGATGCTGCTGAATAAAAACTGAAAACAGAAAGGCGCTTAGGACTTGGCAAGAATCTTGTATTAATGTTCTGAGCGCTTTTCTATATTTAGCTGTTTCTTTAACCTGATTCTATATATAATGATAATTAGAGATGAAGAAACGCTTGATCATATAGTAGTGAAATAATGAAGAGATTTGGTGGGGTGAAGATATGTTAGAACGATATTGGGAGGAATACAGGGGAAAGCTTCGGACGGCGGAAGAAGCAGTAGAGATCGTCAAAAGCGGAGATTGGGTAGATTATACAGCGAATATTTGCTTTCCGACACTGCTCGATGCGGCTCTGGCCAAACGCAGGGATGAGCTTACAGATGTAAAAATCCGTGGTAGTTTGATCTTCGGACCTATTCAAGTAGTGGAGTGTGATCCGAAAAGAGAGCATTTCACCTACAATACCTGGCATTGCTCCGGCTATGAGCGGAAGCTTTGTGATCAGGGACTTTGTAATTATATTCCCATGATTTTCCGGTCCGTGGGACCATATTATCGTCATTTTTTGACGGTCAACGTGGCCATGATGTGTGTGACGCCGATGGATAAACATGGATATTTCAACCTTTCCGGCGGTACCGGCGTAGCCAAAGCAATTCTGGATAAAGCGGATGTCGTCATCGTGGAAGTCAATGAACATCTGCCACGGGTCTATGGCGGTTTTGATGAGACGATTCACATTTCTGAGGTGGATTATGTGGTGGAGGGAGAGCATGCGCCTTTGCCGAATATGCCGGTGCCGGATCCTACGCCTGAGGATCTGAAAATCGCGGAATATATTTTGCCTTATATTCCCTCAGGCGCTACGCTGCAGCTGGGTATCGGCGCTATGCCCAATAGTCTGGGAAAAGCTATTGCCCAGTCGGATTTACAGGATCTGGGTATGCATACGGAGCTTTGCTCTGACGCTTATCTGGAGCTTTTTAAATCAGGCAAATTAAATAATAAGATGAATAACGCACACCGCAATAAAGGCATGACCGGTATGATTATCGGCTCAGAAGAGTTATATGAGTGGGTGGATGAGAATCCACGTATTGTTATTGCACCTTTGGAATATGTGAATGCCTCCCAGACGATTGCGCAGATCGATAATATGATTTCTATTAATAATTGTATTGCTGTGGATTTGTATGGGCAGGTGTGTGCGGAGAGTGCAGGCTTGCGGCAGATCAGTGGTACCGGTGGTCAGTTGGATTATGTGACAGGCGCGGCGATGGCCAAGGGCGGTAAGGCTTTTATCTGTATGACGTCGACTTATGTGGATAAAAAAGGCCAGATGCATTCGCGGATTGTGCCGCATTTCGGGGGTGATATTGTGACGGACCCGCGGAGCCAGGCGCATTTTATTGTGACGGAGTATGGCGCGGTGAATCTGGTGGGGAAGACGACCTGGGAGAGGGCGGAGCTGTTGATTTCGATTGCGCATCCGGCTTTTCGGGAGGAGCTTATTCGAGAGGCTGAGCATCAAAAAATATGGAGGAAATCCCTGTAAAGTTTTGTGGGGAGGGGACGGGAGCCCGGTGATTTGCTGCGGGGCTCCCGTCTTTTTCGCTGGGAAGTACTAAGCGGATTTTGCGTCTCCGGCTGGGTACCGGTCGAAATCGCCAGGTTTTCTGAATGAAAACCCGGCTCGTCTCCCTCGAAAAACGGCCTGGTGTGCCGTTTTTCGCCCCAGCCTCCGATGCAAAATCCGCTAAGGACTTCCGTCAGCTCATCCGAAAGGTCGCTCCCGCAGCAAATCACCGGGCTCCCTGACTTTGGCTGTGGGACTTTACTTCGCCGCGCGCCGAGGCCATTTCTGCTAGTGGGGTGTTTGTGGCTGACGGTTGTTGGAGATACTGACGAGAGGGGAGCGAGGCAGCGGCGCTTTGCTGGCTGCGGATGTGTTTGTTTGGGGAGGGGAGTGAGGCAGCGGCGCTTTGCTGGCTGCGGATGTGTTTGTTTGTGTGGGGGTGATAGGCAGCGTCGCTTTGGTGTGTGCGGTTGTGTTTGTGTGTTTGGTTTTGTGTTTGAGAGTATTTGGTGTGATCGGATT
>R14__coassemble_65_pt1 | contig 86234 bp, 91 predicted proteins | sample R14__metabat2_high_PE_005 | metagenome-assembled genome bin R14 | reverse complement strand
CGGAAGAGCGCACTTATATACTTTTAGCAAAGTATGTGCGTCCTCCGGAGGTAACCACTCTGAAAGCCATTTCAGAATCGGTTTTGCGGATCAAGATCCGGTGAATGAGGACCTTCCGGCCAGAGGCCTATCCCTGAAAAATAGAATATCGAAATCACTTAAGACCGTTAGCAACTTGCCAGCGGTCTTTTCACATACACCCTACAGGCATGATCTCATGGCCTGTATTTTTTATACCCATTTTCACAGTGACCCCTGCTGGGACCCGATCACTCCCATGGCAGTTCACATACACCGGCGCCTCTGCTAGCGGGGCGGCCGTAAATATCAACATGCTTTTTACGAGGAGGATATAAATGACAAAGAAAAAATCATTTGAGGAATTCAGAGAGGAGAATCTGAAAGAGCAGGAGAAGATCCTGGGGCAAATTGAGGATGAGAGATTTAAGCAGCTACAGGCGCAGCATTGTCTGGACCGGGCTATGCGCCAGGTGGAGTATCAGAAAAAGAAGAATGACAAGAGGCGGGTGCACCGTCTGATCACTAAGGGCGCAGCCATCGAGGCCATCTGCAGTGACACCAAGTACTTAAAGGAAGATGAGTTCTATCGCCTGATGGACAACATCCTGAATGTGAAGGAACTCCGTTTTCATACCACAGTGGCCGGTATGGTGCTGGGCAGGCAGGCGCAGGAAGAGAAGAAGGAGCGAAAGCTTAAGGAGCAGGAAGACCAGATCCGTCAGGGTATCATTCCTTCTGACCAATCGGATGAGGCGGATGTGCTGCTTCCTGATCTGCCGGGAGAGGAGGACTAAATGGGATGTTATCATTTTCACCTGAATCAGCTTTCCAGAGGGAAGGGCCAGTCGGCCATCGCCAGTGCAGCTTATCGGGCCGGGGAGAAGCTTCATAGCACTTACTATGGTGAGATCAATGATTACACCAGGAAGGGCGGCGTGGTCCTGGCGGAGATCCATTTGCCGGAACATGCGCCGGAGCGCTATGCCGACCGGGAGACTCTTTGGAATGAACTGGAGTGGGCGGAGGGAAATAAGCGGGCGCAGCTGGCCCACTCCTATGACATTACCTTCATGAATGAATTTTCCATGGAGGAGAACATTGCCCTGGCCAGGAGATTTGTGGAGGAGCAGCTGGTGAGCCGGGGCATGATCGTGGATCTGGCCATTCATGATCCGGTGCGGCCGGATGATAAGGAACCCAATCCCCACATGCACATCATGGTGCCGATCCGTCCCTTAAAGGCAGACGGCACTTGGGACATCAAGCAGAAAAAGGTCCCAGTGCTGAATCCGGATGGGACACCGGTCCTGAACAAAAATGGCAAGCCTAAGATGGCGGCCATCCCGGTCACGGACTGGAGCAGCAAGGAGACCCTGATGGAACTCCGGAAAGTCTGGGCCCATATGTGCAATGAGCTTTATGAGGAAAAGGGATTGCCCCAGCGGGTGGACTGGCGCTCCTATGAAGCCCAGGGCCTGCAGCTGATCCCGACCGTTCACGAAGGTCCGGCAGTCCGGGCCATGGAGGCCAGAGGCATCGACACCGCACTTGGCAGCCTGAACCGCATGATCCGATTCTTCAACCGGATGCTAATGGAAGCCAGGGAACTTCTGGGCAGAGCGCTTTTTCGGGAAGGCCAGCTCACGGAGCAGATGCTGAACAAAAAGAAGCCGACCCTGGCGGCCTATCTGCTGGAATACTATGAGCGGAGAAATGCAGTGGCCGAGACATTTGCCTACGGGACCCAGAAGGCCAAGACCACCAATCTGAAGGAACTGACATCTACCATCGCATTTTTAAATGCAGAACAGATCGAGACACCGGAGGAACTGACGGACCGGATCACAGAACTGAAAAATGAGATCGAATCGGTCAGAGAAAAGATCTTATCCAAGTCCGCTGATCTGAAGCTGGCCAAAACGGGTCTTAAGGCCTGGGAGGATTATCAGAAACTCAAGCCCATCCAGCAGACCTTAAATAAGAAACATTTCGGCAAGGAGAAATACCGGGCCGAGCACAAGAAGGAGCTGAACCGCTACCAGATGGCCAACCGGATCCTGAAGGAGAATCATACGGAAAATGGTCTGGTGCCGGTACCCAAATGGGAGCGACAGCAGGAGAAACTGCCGGGCCAGATCGAGGATCTGAAGGAGCAGAGGGATGCCCTGTATGAAAAGCTGAAAGCATTTGAAAAGGTCCAGCGTAGTATCGAATCGGTCCTGGAGGAAGAGGAAGTATCAGACTCCGGTGTGGCGATAGCGCCTCCTGTTTCTGACCGCCCGGTGGAGAGGCCTTCAGAAAAGAAAGAGGAGAGGCAGAGCATTCACGATGCGCTTCAGACCAAGCAGGAAGCAGTCAAGCAGAGAGAGGCCGCGAAGCCAAAGAAGAAAAAGAGCCGCGGCATGGAATTATAAGGAGGGAGACATTTGCAAAAATACACAGAAGACCAGGTGGCCAGAGCCAATGGAGTGGATCTGGCTGCATTCCTGATGAAGCGTGGAGAGCGCCTGACCAAATCCGGCAAGGAATACCGCTGGGCCAGACATGACAGCGTGACCATTTATCATAATGAATGGTACCGTCACAGTCAGGCTAAAGGCGGCGGTCCGGTGGATTTTATGATGGAGTTTTATGACCTGGATTTTCCGGAGGCGGTGAAGGAACTGCTGGAGGGCGAGGAGCCTGGGGAAGGGTCAGTGAAAGCACTGGGGACTTTTTCACAAATTTGGGAAAAAGTATCCCCGGATGAAAATGAGAATAAGAAAGATAAGGATCCGGCTATGGTCGTGGCGGATGAAGGTCCTGCGGTGGCGGACCCCATCCCCACTCCCGAACTGGTGCTGCCGGAGAGAGATGAGGGAAATGATCAGGTGTGGAAGTATCTGACCAAGGACCGGAAGCTGGCTCCGGAAATCGTGAAGGAATTCATGGAGCGGGGAGACATTTACCAGGAGAAGGGGACCGGGAGGGTGGTATTTTTAGGAAGAGACAAGGAGCAGAAGGTCCGCTTTGCCAGCTGGCGGAGTGCCGGGCCGGAGCAGCTGCGGGCGGATGTGGCCGGTTCCCAGAAGACTTACGGATTTAAGAGCCTGGCTTGCTGGAGTGATAAGAAAGAGAGGGAGAGGACTTCAAGAAATGTATTCGTCTTTGAGGCGCCTATTGATCTTATGTCCTTTATCAGCCTTTACCCCAAGTACTGGCATGAGAACCATTACCTGTCCTTAGGCGGAGTCAGTGGGAAGGCACTTAAGACTTTTCTTTCTGAACGCCGGGATGTGGAGCATATCTATCTTTGCCTGGACAATGACAAGGCCGGACAGGATGCCGGGGCCAGGTTATTTGACCAGATCCCGGAGCGGTATGCCGTGACCCAGATATTTCCGGTCAGGAAGGATTGGAATGAGGTGTTGGTGAACCGGACCGGTCAGCCGGAGGAACAGTATATCTTATCTAAGACGGTGCTTAGAAAGTCCCAGGAGCAGATCATTGAGGTGAAGAAAATGACGGACTACCAGGAGACTTACGTGGACTGGCTCTGGTATCCTTTCATCCCATTTGGCAAGGTGACGCTGATCCAGGGCGATCCCGGACAGGGCAAGACCTGGCTGGCCATGTTCCTGGCGGCGGCCTGCACCAACCGCAAGGAACTGCCCAACGAAGCACCCATGGATCCCTTCAATGTCTTCTATCAGACAGCGGAGGATGGTATCGGCGATACGATCAAGCCGAGACTGATCATGTGCGGCGCAGATATGGAGCGGGTCCGTGTGATCGTGGAGGATGAGAAAATGCTTTCGTTGACGGATCCACGCCTTGAGATGGCCATCCGCCAGCATAATGTAAGGCTATTGATCATGGATCCCATCCAAGCCTATCTGGGCGCGGATGTGGATATGAACCGGGCCAATGAGATCAGGCCTCTCTTCCGTTATCTGGGAGGGGTGGCCGAGAGGACCGGCGCTGCCATCGTGCTGATCGGGCATCTCAATAAGAATGCCGGGACCCAGGCCAACTACCGTGGACTTGGCTCAGTCGATATCTCTGCCGCGGTCCGCAGCATCCTGCTGGTGGGCAAGGTGGAAAAGGAACAGGATCGGGACGTGCGCGTGGTCATCCAGACCAAAAGCTCCCTGGCACCCAAGCCTACACCGGTGGCATTTACCCTGGAAGGCAGCAAGCTGGAATGGATCGGGGAATACGAGATCACCGAGCAGGAACTCATGTCCGGCAAGGTGGGCAAGCAGAAGGAGACCAAGCATAGCATGGGGATTGCGCGGGTGAAGAGGCTACTTTCTGAACGCAAGGTCATGTATGTGTCGGACCTAGACAAAGAAGGAAGCCTGCAGGGAATCTCCGAGAGGACCATGCGGGCCGCCAGGCTGAAGCTGGAGGATCAGCTGGAGTACAGCTACGAAGGAACCAGGAAGACGGTGCGGCTGAAGTGATGGGTTGGCAAAAAAACTGGCTGGAATGGCAAGGAATGGTAGGGACCTTGCCTTGCCTGCCAGTTGGCCAAAAGGAAATATGAGGAACAGTCCTAATAAATCGGGCAAATAAATGCTCTTATTTCGCGAAGGAATTCCTATCTTTTGTCATGAATTCATTATATAATGTACTCATGTGATGAAAGAGATTTTTCACCCAAAAAAATTTTTAGGAAGTGAGAGTTATGAAGGGAAGTCAACTTCTAAAAACGGTTATGGTCTCGGCGATGGCCCTGCTATTATGCTGTAGTCCTATCGTGGCACATGCTGAGAGCGGAGACACTGATAATACTCTGAAGTATTATTTTGATGATGTTGTTAATACGGGAAAAGACAATGGTTATTCTGAGGAGAAAAAAATCGATAAGAAGGATCCTCATTACGGATGGAAACTTGGCGAGTTTTATGTCAGCGGATATACCAGCATAACTGATGAAAACACAGACAATCCTGTATTTCTTAAAACTGTTGGTGATACAGTGACGCTTTGGTTCACTCTGGAACAGGATATTGATAAGTTAAATCCTGATGAGAATGGCAAAAGCAGCCTGTCTATTTCCGAAGATAAAAATGGATATGATGAAGGTTTTGGTACTGAAAAAACGAATATGGGTCGTGGAGCCCTGATTGTTAAGTATACCAATTCCGAGAATAAAGATGATGAACCTGTTATCTATACAGACTACTTGTCAGCGCTTAAGCAAGGCGCAGATACAAAGGTTGAATTATTTGAAGAGGGTGATTACGAAGTAGCACTTGATTACGAAATCGTAGACAATCCGAGAAAAATAGGGCCTGTTTCGATTGTACCGACTTATACGAATTATAGAATTTATTTCAAGTTCTCAGTTCGTAACGGAAACTGTATGGTATATCCGTTTGATGTTTCTACTGGAGAGGAATTGACCAATTCAGCGATTACTGAAAATGGATTCTATCTGGACCTGGCGAAATCAAAATATCTCGATATCAATATTAAGAAAGAAGTTTTGAAAGACGGAGCCAGCGGTCTGACAGAGGATACCCGTTTTAACCGTCCGGCCAAGGATGGCGATGAATATACGGACGAAGGTATTTATACCATCACTGTTAAAAACAAATACACGGATCAAGAGACAACAAAAGTTATTTATGTTGGTACAAACAATGTTTTGAAGGCTCATGTTACAACCGGTTTATCTATCCCTGAAATTCAAACGCTTGTGGACGAAGGGGCTACCATTGAAGATGATGGCACGATTATAAAAGCATCTGTGACAGTTGCAGAGCCGGAAACTACGGAACAGGTTGATGATGCTGAAGAAAGTGCAACAGATGACGCTTCGGCAGATGCAGATGATACGCTTGTTAGTCAGCTTTCTGAGGAATCAGATCAAGAATCATCAGGAATGAACATGATGCTTCCTATTGTAGGCATTGCCGTAGTAGTTGTGTTAGTAATCATCCTTAAAGCACAGAAAAAAAAGAAATCCAAGACAATGGAAGACACAGAAAGGGATGAATGATTATGAAAAGACTTTTATCGCTTATCCTTTGTTTTGCATTAGTCCTGACCGGATGCTCGACGGGAACGAAAACGGAAAAGACGCAGCAAAGCCAGGAAGAAAGTACAGTAACAACTACGGAAACGAGTGATGTTTCTGCAGATGCTGAGGAGACTGAGAGCAATATCGTTGATTCGGAAACATATTTAAACCAGTTTACAGATCTGGATGATCCGAAACTGTTACAGTGTGTTTCTGATCAAGTTTATTCAACGCTTGAGGCGGATCTTGATAGTGAAGATTATATCGTTGAAGATGTTGCTGCTGTTTATATTTCAAAAGAATATTTAGAAGAGGTCGCATACAATTCCCAGTCAAATATATTCTTTGGTTATACTCTTGAAGAGGTAGAGGCCCAGTTTGACGGGGGCAAGTATGTATTCACTCTTGGAGATGACAATCAAACAACGGTCAAAGAATTTGAAGACTATGATGATACCTATGAACAAATTGCTAAGAATGTAGCTATTGGAACGGGTGTTATTCTGGTTTGCGTAACCGTTTCTGTTGTATCTGGAGGTGCAGGAGTCCCGGCTGCAGTTAGCATGGTATTTGCTGCTTCTGCCAAAACAGGAACAATAATGGCTTTATCTTCGGCTGGAATTGGTGGAGTTGCTGCAGGCGTTGTAAAGGGAATTCAGACAAAGGATTTCAAAGAGGCAACAAAAGCTGGCGCATTGGCAGCTAGTGAAGGATTTAAATGGGGTGCTATCACCGGCGTAATTACTGGCGGATTCAGCAAGGCTCTTGAATTAAAGAATGCAGCCACAGCAGCAGAAACGGCAGAGGAAGTTGCAGAGGAAACGGCAAATGTCGCTACAAAGATTCCAACGCCTAGAGAGGCTGAACTTGAGGCATTGGAAGCATACGGTGGCACTGAACAGGTGTCTTATCTGGCAGGCGAAGAGGTTGCCATGAATACTCCTGGAGCAACCAGGCCGGATGTGGTTCGGCAGGTTGGAGATCACCTTGAAGCCATCGAGGTAAAGAATTACGATTTGGAAAATGCTGATAGCGTAAAAACTTTGTATAAAGAACTGACTCGTCAGGTTAGCTCCAGGGTAGAAAACTTGCCTTCAGGATCAACTCAGCGTATCGTGTTGAATACAGAGGGAAGAGGATTCTCACAGGAATTGATAGACGAAGTGGTAGAAAACATTCGAGTTAATTTGAAAGATATCTATCCGAACATACCGATAGATATTATGGGGTAATATGATGGAAATATATAGTAAGGACCATAAACGCTGTATAAACGTGGGAAGTGAGGATATATTCTTTTCGCTTTATTCTACAGCAGAGGTTCGTTTGAAGTTATTTAAAAGAAAGATTCCACTTGCTATGGAATTTCTCAAAACCGGTAAATATGAAGGTAAAGATGGATATGAAGTAGCACGACAGTTTAATCTGCTTAGGGATGAATTCTCAAAGGTCAAGCCATCAGAAGTAGTATATGATTGTAATGATCTTAAGAAAAAGGCCCCTTGGGACGGCAAAGTAAGCCCGGTAGTTACTTCTGCAGCGAATTTTTATACAACGGCAGATGGCAAGGATCTACTGTATGAAATCGTATCGATCATGTGCTATGCCGGTGTAAAGAAGACATCGGTTTATGCCGAATAACATAAAACTTAATATAGCTTTACAGAGCGCCTGGAACAATCACAAAACTCCAGACGCTCTTTTTATGCCCGCTATTCCGGGCACCGTGCGTGTTGCGACTGGTACTTATGCCACGCACGTTAAATATTTAGGAAAGGAATTCAATGCCTATTGAGAAAAAGAAAAAAAGCAACCTTACAGTGAAAACATTTTTTGATGGTGACCAGGACGCGACCGATGCCTTCGTTTCCCTGATCGCCGACCGGATCTCTGCTGAAAAAAATCAGAAAGAGATTGCCAATCACGAAAACGTGATTTATAATAAGAGTGGGTCTACTTATGATCAACTTCAGGCTGGAGCGGAGGTGTTATCATGAGTAGAAAACCCAGAAGAACTTTATCAAAGAATTTAGATAACAGTTACTACCGTGCTGCTATCTACTGCAGATTATCCAAGGAGGACGAATTATTAGGCGAGAGCGCCAGCGTGGAGAACCAGAAGGGCATGCTTGCGGACTATTGCAAGTCCAATGGATGGGAGGTCATTGCCACCTTTGCCGATGACGGATACACAGGCCTGAATCAGGACCGACCGGATTTCCAGAGGCTCTTAAAGGCCTGCGAGGATGGTTTGGTCAATATGGTGGTGGTCAAGGATTTGAGCCGCCTGGGTCGTAATCATGTGGAGACCAGTCATCTGGTGGAGGATTATTTTCCCAGAAAGGGCATCCGCTTTGTGGCCATGAATGACAGTGTGGACACCCTTTATGGAGACAATGAGATCGCACCCTTCAAGAACATTTTAAATGAGATGTACAGCAAGGACATTTCCAAGAAGGTCCATTCCACCTACAAGCACAAGGCTAAGCTTGGTAAATTTACCGGCTGCCTGGCTCCCTTCGGTTACATGAAGGACCCGGAGGACAAGAACCACCTGATCATTGATCCGGAGACCGCGCCCATCGTGAAGCAGATCTTCGAATATGCAGCCAATGGCCGTGGCCCCCAGTACATCCGAACTCAGCTGGAGAGACAGAAGGTCCCGGCACCCACTTGGTGGAACCGCCAGAAGGGCCTGCGGGATACCTTTACCAAATGGGAACTGAAGGATCCGGAGAACGGCCGCTACATGTGGGACTGTGGCGTGATCCAGGATATCCTGAAGAATCCGGTCTACATCGGTGTGATTGCTTCCCAGAAGTTTGATTACAAATTCAAGCTGGGCGTAATCGGAGCCAAGCCGGAGGATGAATGGATCTGGGTGGACGATATGCATGATCCTCTGGTCACCAGGGAAATGTTTGATCTGGTCCAGTACAAGGTCAAGTCCAGAAAGCGGACCATCGAGGGACAGCCAAGCCTTTTCCAGGGCCTGGTCAAATGTGCCGAGTGCGGAGCATCCCTGACCCTGCGTATGACCTCTCATGTCAAGCATCCACAGCCCATTTACTGCTGTCACACCTACAATAAGTTTGGTTCCAAACACTGCAGTCAGCATCGCATCGATGAGGCGGAACTAAATGAGATCGTGCTGACGGAGCTTCGTTCCCTGGCAAAGCTGGCCCTGGAGGACGAGGACCTGGTGATCGAGCGCCTAACCAATGCCTGCGAAGCAGACAAGGAAGAGGAGATCGAGGAGCTGACCAGACAGATTGCCAAAGACGAGGAGCGGCTGGCCGCACTGGACAAGATCGTCATGAAGCTGTATGAGGATATGATCGCCGAGCGCATCAATTCCACCAACTTTGATATCATGATGAACAAGACCCAGCGGGAGCAGGAAGAGCTGAAGATGCGAGTCAAGGAAGCAAAGCAGACCCTGGGCGAGGCCCCGGACCAGATCTATGATAAGAAGACCTGGCTGGACCTGATCCGCAGCTATGCCGATGTCACCGAACTTGACAGGGACATGTTAAACCGCCTGATCAAGGTCATTTACGTCCATGAAGAAGTGGATCCCAACATCACCAGATCCCGCGAGAGAAACAGAACGGTAGAAATTCATTTCAACTTAAGACCGGTATCGAAGGTCGAAAAAGAACTCCCCAAGGTTTATACCTGGGGGAGGAGTCAGGAGCCGGAATCGGCAGATTTGACAAAGATTTCATAACATAACTCTTCTAAAAGCCCTATTTCGGGGCAAATATCACAAAACAACACAAATTCCTCCACCTACTGGGGAATAACACAGCTCATGGCAGGCGGCGGTGTGGCTCTGATCGGAACGACTCTGGTTCCTTTGCTTTCGGGGCTGTTCGGCTAAGAGAGGGCAGCCGCGTGGCTGCTCTTATCTGAAGAAAAGGAGGAAGTAGCAGTTGTTTGATTTATTCGGATCGATAGAGGACTGGCTCAGAGAAGTCCTCTCGGGATTTGTATCGAGCAATCTGACTACCATGTTCACCGATGTAAATGAGAAGACGGGGACCATTGCTGCGGAGGTCGGCCAGACCCCGCAGGGATGGAACTCCGGCATCTTCTCCATGATCCAGAACCTGTCCACCTCGGTGATCGTCCCCATCGCGGGGATGATCATCACCTTCGTGCTCTGCTACGAGCTGATCACCATGGTCACCGAGCGGAACAACATGCACGATCTGGACACCTGGATGTTCTTTAAATGGGTCTTCAAGGCCTTTGTCGCCGTCTATCTGGTGACCAACACCTTCAACATCGTGATGGCGGTCTTTGATGTGGGGCAGCACCTGGTCAGCTCGGCCTCGGGCGTGATCGGCGGATCCACATCCATTGATATCGCATCGACGATCTCCACCATGGAAACGGAAATGGAGACCATGGAGATCGGTGAACTATTGGCACTGACGCTGGAAACGGCATTGGTGTCGCTATGTATGAAGATCATCTCGATACTGATCACTGTCGTGCTCTACGGCAGGATGATAGAAATATACCTTTACAGCTCGATCGCTCCGGTACCGTTTGCGACGATGACCAACCGGGAATGGGGACAGATCGGCAACAACTATGCACGGGGACTATTGGCGCTGGGCTTCCAGGGCTTTTTCATCATGGTGATCGTGGGCATCTACTGCGTCCTGGTCAACCAGATGACGGTGGCGGCAAACATCCACTCGGCTCTGTTCTCCATTGCGGCCTATACAGTGATCCTGTGCTTTGCATTGTTTAAGACGGGCTCCATCAGCAAGTCCATCTTCAATGCGCATTGATAAGAGAAGACTTGAGATCACATTTTGTGATAGCAGGTCGGAAAGGAAGTGAAGCCTATGGCATATGTACAGGTTCCCAAGGACCTGACAAAAGTGAAGAAGAGTCTCTGCGGCCCGGGTCATGTTTTCTTCTCTGGCAACAGCCAGAAAGTATCGCAGTACACGGATATCCATTTTCACTCCTCCAAGAAATTCCTTTTGAGAATAATACGATATAAATTATAACCATTAGCGCGGTGGATTTCAATTGCTTATACTTAAAATATAAGCGGGAAAGGATTGCCTATGGAACTGACACAAAATGATATGCTGCAGCTTTTAGACGGGCTGAATCTGCCCGAAGACGAAAAACAGATTGCCTGATCGATGAGGCAGTCAACTATCTGAAGCGTAACACATTCTAAATCTGATAAGGACGGTATGGTCAACATGATGAAAACAGAAGAGTTAAAACTGACAATGGAATGGGACAAGACCTTCCCCAAAAGCACCAAAGTAAATCACAGTAAGGTAACTTTCGTAAACCGTTACGGAATCACCCTTGCAGCAGACATGTATGTTCCGGTAAATGCTTCCGGCAGGCTTGCAGCCCTTGCAGTTTGCGGTCCTTTCGGCGCAGTGAAGGAGCAGTGTTCCGGACTTTATGCCCAGACCATGGCAGAGCGCGGATATCTGACCATTGCCTTTGACCCATCCTATACCGGCGAGAGCGGTGGACAGCCTCGTTATATGGCATCCCCTGATATCAATACAGAGGATTTTATGGCGGCTGTAGATTTCCTTTCCGTTCAGGAAAATGTGGATCCTGAGAAGATCGGTATCATCGGAATCTGTGGATGGGGCGGCATGGCCTTAAATACCGCAGCCTTGGATACCCGCATCAAGGCTACCATCGTTTCCACTATGTATGATATGACCAGAGTCAATGCTAAAGGATACTTTGATTCTGAGGACAGTGAAGAGCAGCGTTATGCAAAAAAAGCAGCGATGAACGCACTTCGGACAGAGGAGTATGCGAAAGGTGAGTATTCCAGAGGCGGCGGATGTCTGCCACTTCCTGTTCCGGAGGATGTTCCTTTCTTTGTAAAAGATTACAGTGAATATTATAAAGGTCGGGCATATCATGCCAGAAGCCTGAATTCCAATGATGGCTGGAACAGCGTTGGCTGCATGTCTTTTATGAATCAGCCGATCCTGCAGTATTCCAATGAGATTCGGAGCGCTGTCCTCATCATGCATGGCGACAAGGCCCATAGCTATTATTTCGGTAAAGATGCTTATGAGGCAATGATCAAAGACAGCAAGTATACAGCGAACAAGGAAATGCTGACGATTCCGGGTGCAGTTCATACAGACTTGTATGATAACCTGGCGGTGATCCCATTTGACAAAATGCAGCAGTTCCTGAGTGAGAACGGAGTGTATTGATTATGTCAAAGAAAGTATTGATCATATCCAGCAGCCTTCGAGGCGGCAGCAATTCAGAGATCCTTGCAAAGGAGTGTGAAAAAGGCGCTCTCGCAGCAGGAAATGAGGTTGAATTTGTTTCCCTTAAGGGTAAGAATATCCGCTTTTGCATCGGCTGTCTGGTCTGTCAAAGTGGAAAACCTTGCGTGATGCAGGATGATGTGCCTGAAATTATGGAAAAAGTAAAGAAGGCGGAAGTGGTTATTTTTGCAACTCCGATTTATTATTACGAGATGAGCGGTCAGCTGAAGACTCTGCTCGACAGGCTGAATCCGCTTTATCCCATGGAGTATGCCTTCCGTGACATCTATATGATCGCAACAGCAGCGGAGGGAGAGGCGAGCGCATTTGAAAAAGCCTATAACGGTCTGCAAGGCTGGGCAGACTGCTTTGAAAAAGCGAAACTGCAGGGCATCGTGACCGGTGGCGGAATTGGAGACGCAAATGATGCGGCAAACCATGTGGATGCCATGAAGAAGGCCTATGAGCTGGGGCTGGGGCTGTAAAATATGATGAGAAGAATATTTACAGGATTGCTATGCATCCTGCTACTGATGGGGCTTGTGGCCTGCGGAAACACAGATGAGAAGAGCGACACCTCCACAGAGGATATGATATCTATGGAGGATCAGACGACCGAGGACTCAAAAGAAGAATCGAAAATATCGGAAGAAACAACAGATTCTAAAACAGGTGCCAATATCCTGGTGGCCTATTTCTCCAGGACCGGCAACACAAAGCCTCTTGCTGAATACGCGGCAGAATATTACGGCGCAGATATTTACGAGATCCTGGCGGAAGAGCCTTATACAGACGAGGATATCGACTACAGCGATTCCGAAAGTAGAACAACCATTGAGCAGAATGATAAGTCTGTAAGACCGCAGATCAACGGATCCGTAGAAAACATGGATCAGTATGATGTGATCGTTCTGGCTTATCCCATCTGGTGGGGACAGGCGCCAAGGATCATCGATACCTTCCTGGAGTCCTATGATTTTTCAGGGAAGACTGTCATTCCTTTCTGTACATCAGGAAGCAGTGACATCGGTTCCAGTGATGATGAGCTTTATGATCTGGTCAGTGATTCGGTTACCTGGATTCAGGGAAAGAGGTTCGCTGCAGGCAGTTCCTATGAAGAAGTAAGCGCATGGCTGGAGGAAGTATACCCTGCAGGAGAATCCAGGCAGGAAGATTCAAGCGAGGAGGCATCAATGAAGTTATATTTTAACGACATCGAAATTCCGGTGACCTGGGAAAATAATGAAACAGTGGAGGCATTGATGGCAGCGGTCGAAGAAGACGAGATCGTAGTGGATATGTCTATGTACGGCGGCTGGGAGCAGGTTGGATCCCTGGGAAAATCTTACCCCAGGAACGATACGCAGATGACAACGAAAAACGGTGACATCGTGCTCTACAGCGGGAATCAGATTGTTGTATTCTATGGAGAAAATTCCTGGGCTTATACCAAGCTGGGAGAGATGAACCTGTCTGAGGATGAGGTGACAGAGCTGCTGTCGAACGGAGATATTACATTGACATTGAAAAAGTAAGGTCTGAGGATCCGAATTTACTGCTGTTTCCTACAATTCATTGGCTTGATGATTATAGAAAAATGAGCTAAACTACAAAGAAAGCAGACAAGGACGCCTGAAGAGGTTTCCGGGTCTGCTTTTTTTTTAGCCCCGCAACACGGATTTATAAAAGCGGCTGTAAACCAGCTAAAGAAAGTCAGTGAAATAAGGATAAATGGATAGGTAGGAACTTATGAATAAGACGGAAAGATTGAGACCAGTGGTAGGACTGATTCCGTTATGGGATGATGAAAAAGAAAGTTTGTGGATGCTGCCGGGATATATGGACGGCATCCGGGAAGCCGGCGGGATCCCGTTGATGCTGCCGTTGACAGAAAATGAAGAGGAACTACGCCAGTTGGTGAGATTGGTGGATGGAATTTTGTTTACCGGCGGGCATGATGTAAGCCCTGAAATGTATGGGGAACAGCCATTAAATGATGGTGTGATATGCTGCCACAGGCGTGATGATATGGAGCGTATTGTACTGCGCATGGCCATGGAAGAACACAAGGCGGTCTTAGGAATCTGCAGAGGGATCCAGTTTATCAATGCAGCGTTGGGAGGAAATTTGTACCAGGATCTACAGATACAATATTCTACGAAGACGGAGCATCATCAAACACCACCCTATGACAAACCGGTTCATAAGGTAAAGCTGGTAGAGGGGACACCCCTACAGCAACTGCTCAAAGTGGAGGAGCTTTCTGTAAACAGCTATCATCATCAGGCAGTCAGAACTCTGGCTCCAGGGTTGTCTATAATGGCGATTTCCGAAGATGGACTGATCGAGGGGGTCTATAAGGAAGATGAATCCTTCTTTTGGGCAATCCAGTGGCACCCGGAGTTTTCTTATCGAACAGATGCGAACAGCAAAAAAATATTTGAGGCATTTATTGCAGCGATGAACTGAATAAAGATTTTCACCAGCCCGGGAGGTCAGGCGGGAAAGGAGGAATACATTCTCAATAAGAAGTGATTTGATGATCGCAGAATAGGGGAATAAAATGACAAGTTCGTCCGGATAAAAGAAGCAAGCTATCCGGGCGAACTCTATTGAGACTTTGAATGGTAAACATTACTCCGCTCGCAGCTGGTCCAGATAAAAGAGAACTTCGCCTGCAATCTTATCCGGAATATCGAGCTCAAACAAATGCCGCTCGCCCTGATAAGTGACCAGTTTCATGTCAGGAACAATGGCTGCTAACTCCATGATCTGAGCTTTCCAATCCTTGTAACCGGGATCCTCTGTACCGTAGATCATCAGCATAGGCGTATGTACATCCTTCATGAAATCCAGAACTTCATCATAGCTCTTTGCTATCGACAGAATCCATCAGCCAGGCATTGTTTCGCTTGCTGGAAAAACAATCCTATGAGTCCATTACCGTGACGCAGATTGCTACGATGGCCGGCGTATCCCGTATGGCTTTTTATCGAAACTATGAGACCAAGGACGATGTGATCAAAGGCTTTTTGGCGTCTTCTTTTGCCGGATTTTCCCATGGGCTTCAGGAAGAAATGGGAATCTCCAAGAGGGAGGCGATCACACGATATTTCCAATTTATTTACGGAATCAGGGCTGAGATCCAGGCACTGATCGATAACCAAAAGGAGAACCTTTTATATGAACAGATTTCGTTGCATCTAAGAGATACGATCGGGACTCTGGTCGAGACGAGAGATTCCGACAGGATCCGTTACTTTATCGCGGCTATGCGAGGAATCTTTTACAGCATCACGATAGAATGGGGATCAGATGGATGCAGGCAGCGTCCAGAAGAGATGGCCAGAATATTTCTGGAGATCAGCCGGGTGAAAGATGGACTGCCGGGGATTTTTGAGGAAGGAATAAATTGAGCGCAGGGGGGACAAATTCTACGAGATCACCTCTTCCTTCGCCTTCCCGGTCATATCTTTCCTGACGCAGAAGCTTCTGCTGAAAGCTTTGTATGAAACTTGGCAGGATGTATCCGCAGCACGTGCAGCGGAATTACTCGGGGTATCCAGAATGTCATGTACCAGATGTTACGATGAAATAGAGTCATTGGGCATGCCGTTTCTGAAGATGCGTGGAAGATCCAGACGGTTTTATGCAATTTCGGATAAAAAAGAAATGTGGAAAGAAATATTCCCGTTTCTGAGGAATCCCATCCTTCGTACATTTCGGCCGGAGAGAAAGCCTGATGCCGGAATGCTGCTTGGGGGAACCTCCGCGCTTGGCGAGTATTCTATGCTCGGAGAGGATCGCTGTATTACATACGTTGTTCAAAAGGACCGGGTTGGAACCTTGGGGATAAAAGGAATTCGGGAAGTGCCGAAAAATGAGGAACCGGCATGCATCATTCAGGAAGTTGGATATGTGCTTCCGTTTGGCGAAAATAAAGCCATGGATCCGCTTTCTCTGGTTCTGATGCTGACGGATGAAGATCGGAGCGACCCGAGAGTCGAAAGCTGCATGAATGAAATGCTGGAGGATTATGTATGGTAAAGGGCATTGATATTTTTCAGGAATATTTCAAAGAATACACCGATCAATATGTACTGATTGGCGGTGCCGCATGCAGCATTTCCTTTGAAGAGCAGGAAATTGATTTTGGCCGGACAACGAAGGACCTTGATGTAGTGCTTGTAGTGGAAGCTCAAACAAAAGAATTTGGTGAGCGCTTCTGGCAGTTTATTAAAGACGGAAAATACAGGATCAGAGCGAAAAGCAGCGGGGATCCGCAGTTCTACAGGTTTGATAAGCCGGAAGACTCGCGCTTCCCAAAGATGATAGAACTTTTTTCCAGAACCGGCTATTTACTCAAGGAAGAAAATGGCCTGACACCGATACATATTGATGATTCCGTCTCCAGTCTTTCAGCAATGCCGGTATTTCCGGTATCTTCAAAAAGGTAGAAGATATCGATGCCGAGGACATGCGGAAGGTTTTTGAGACCAATGTGTTCGGTATCGTGACGGTGACGAATGCATTTATCCCATTGCTTCGAAAATCGGAGAATCCGGTGATCGTCAATGTGTCCAGCGGACTGGGGTCGTTTGGCACGGTAACAAATCCGGAAAAAGAGGAATCGAAGGTCAATTCACTGACCTATTGCCCTGCTAAGGCAGCTGTATCCATGCTCACACTGCAGTATGCGAAAGGCCTGCCGGAGATGAGGGTAAATTGTGCGGATCCGGGAGCTACAGCAACCGCCTTGAATGGATTCCGTGGCAAGCAGAATGTGACAGAGGGAACGGATGCGATCGTAAAACTGGCGACGATCGGCAAGGATGGACCGACAGGAACATTTATTAGTCGCGAGGGTCAGATGCCCTGGTAAAGAAGGTGAAATGATTTTTCACTACGACAACAGGTGCTAGATGATCTATATGTATGTGGCCGCGCCTTATTCAGCCTTGATGTACAAGTGCAAAGCTATCGAGGTAGATATCCCTTCGCCTAAGCGTGCAGGCGAAAGGTCCAGTGGACCTTTCGGTCGCAGGGACTATGAGGACCGGGATCTGGTGGTGAAAAAGGTCATGAAGGTTCAGCTGCTGGCTTCCTATGGATCGGATTTCATGCCTTTCAGTCGCATGAAGGATGAGTTTGGAGTTTATGCTGTTCGCGGTCCGAGGAGCATGCCGAATAGTCTGAAGGAAGAACTGACCGCTTACGAAGAAGAGTTATAGAGGATGGAAGATTGCAGATTCAAAGTGGGCGACATCGTCCAGCACTTTAAAAGAGAAAATGTAAATCAGGAGACAGCGGAGTATTTATATAGAATCTTAGCTTTTGCTCAGCATACAGAGAACGGCGAGAAGCTGGTAATCTACCAGGCACTTTATCCGCCTTATAAGACTTGCGCCAGACCATTTGAAATGTTCTGTAGCGAAGTGGACCGGGAGAAATACCCGGAGGCAAGGCAGAAGTATAGATTTGAGGTTGTGCCGGTAGAAGCATGGGCGAATTAAAATTACATCAAACATTTACAGTTAAGGAGGAATAAAACAATGGCAAGGAAAAACTTTGGAGCAAAACCTTACAGCTACCCGCAACCAGTGCTGATCATCGCTACTTATGTCGAGAATGAAAAGGCTGACGCTATGAATGCTGCGTTGCCAAGCATACCTGAAAAGGTACAGTGTACCTTTTCATGGTAGGGGCGGCATCAGTGATGATAAAGAAATCTCCATGTGCATTTCCGCAGATCACAAGACAACAAAGAATCTGCTGGCGAGAAAAGCATTTACTATCAGCATGGGCGACGCAGCGCATGTCGTTGCCTGTGATTATCTGAGCGTGGTATCCGGCAATAAGGAGCCGGACAAGCTGGCTAAAGCGGGATTTACAGTAACGAAGAGTGAATTCGTAGACGCACCGGTGATCAATGAACTGGCAGTCTGCCTGGAGTGCAAGCTGACAAGCTATGATCCTGAAACCTGCCGCCTGGTGGGAGAGATCGTCAATGTCAGCGTAGACGAAGCGGCTATGACCGATGGCAAGGTGGATGTGAAGAAGGTCGCTCCGATCTGCTTTGATCCTTTCAACAATGCGTATAATGTGCTGGGGGAGAAAGTTGGAAATGCTTTCCGGGACGGCCTGCAACTGAAGTATCCACCTTGAGGATGTGAGGGGAGGACATTATGAAATGAAATTGATTATTCCAACCATGGAATGGGAAAAAGAATTACAGTCATTCCGGCAGGAATTCATTGATGCAGACAGCGAAATGGACGGCTGCTTATCATTAAAGCGACTGGAAAATATAGCAGACTGGATAGATCAGATTGAACGTTGCTCGAAAGAGGAAACCTGTCCGGATACCTTTGTTCCATCCACGCAATTTATTTACATACGCGAGGAAGATAATAAGATCATCGGTGTATTGCAGATCCGTCATTATTGCAATGAATATCTTAGAAAGTATTCCGGTCATATCGGTTATTCTGTGTGTCCATCCGAGAGAAGAAAAGGTTATGCAAAGCAGATGCTTCATGATGCACTTCCTTATTGCAAAGAGCTTGGAATCAATGCTGTTTCCGTCGCATGTTTGGAAGATAATGAGGCAAGCAGGAAAACTATTCTTGCGAATGGTGGCGAGTATGAATCTACGGTAGAACTTCCGAATGGGAAAGGAAGGCTGGAAAGGTATTGGATACAATTCAGTATTATGACGAGAATGCAAAAAACTTCATAGAATCAACTCAGACTGTCGACATGCATCTGACCCAGGATCGATTCCTTTCTTTGCTTTCAGAGAACAGTACTATTCTGGATTATGGATGCGGTTCCGGTCGCGATACTAAGTATTTTCTGGACAAGGGCTATACCGTCGATGCCACCGATGGTTCTGCAGAGATATGTAAGTTGGCTAGTGAATTTACAGGTGTTCAGGTGAAGCAGATGTTGTTTCAGGAACTGTCTGCAGAGGACCGGTATGATGGCATCTGGGCGTGTTCCTCTATTTTGCATTTGCCAAAGCCGGAGTTATCGGATGTCTTTCAAAAGATGATTCGTGCATTAAAGGATTGTGGTGTGATCTATACATCCTTCAAATACGGGATATTTGAAGGCGAACGCAATGGCCGTTACTTTACGGACTTCACAGAAACTGCCTTTCAGGAATTCCTGCGGCAGCTTCCAGAACTAACTATAGAGGATGAATGGATCACAGCGGATGTTCGTCCTGGTCGAGATGACGAGAAATGGCTAAATCTGTTACTGCGAAAGAGGTGATTATATGACAGGGCATAAGGGAGAGAATAACAGAGAATGATGAAAATACATGAATATGGCAATCCAAATGCCGACATAGTCTTGATTCAACCCATTGGTGAACATGACCATGGTAGTCTGGAGACGGAGATCTCTTTTATAACAGAGTTGGGGCAGCAGAATTTCCGCTGGATTGGCTTTCAGGTAGAAGACTGGAACAAGGACCTGGCGCCATGGGAAGCCCCGGCGGTCTTCGGCAAGGATGACTTTGGCGATGGCGCACAGGATACACTTAATGAGATCCTGAAATACTGTAATGATCCGGACAAAACCTACTATCTTGGTGGCTACTCCCTGGCTGGACTGTTTTCCCTATGGGCATCTTATCAGACAGATGTTTTTGACGGAATTGCAGCAGCGTCACCCTCCATGTGGTTTTCCGGATTTGATGATTACATAGCAGAACATGAACTGAGAAGCAATCACATTTATTTGAGCCTCGGAGACAAAGAGGAGAAGACGCGCAATTCGGTCATGAGGACGGTTGGTGACAAGATCCGGGCGGCTCATGCAGAAATCGAAGCAAAGAATGTGGATTGCATACTGGAATGGAATCGGGGAAATCATTTTAAGGAGCCTGATCTGAGAATGGCAAAGGGATTTGCCTGGCTGATAAACAAGATTGCAAAAAAAAGAAATGATTAATTGTCACATTTAATCATTTCTTTTTACGATCAATTCACGGGATTGAATTAGAAAAGTTTTTACGTCAAATTATTCGTTAAACCTGTGTTTTCCGAATAATTATGCGGATCACCCAATACACCACTACACTTAATCATAATTATTTAACCATTTCGTAGATTGCTTCATGAAGTAAATCTAAGCTTTCTTCTCCAGGAGCAACATATGGAGAATTAATTAAGTGTTTTTCAATAATACTCAGATTCTCTTCTGTAGCAGGAATACCAAGCTCCTGCCATGTTAGAACCATATCCATACCTCGCATAAATTCTTTTAATTGTTCCTTTTCATGATCCAGCTTATTATAATGTAATTGAGCAAATAATCCAACAGCTACAATTTCCCCATGTAATGCTTTAGCGGCTTCCTTTGTAAAATAGATACGAACTCCATCATAAATAGAATGCGCAATAGCTGATTGTGAGAATGACTTCGTAATATTAGCAATCACTCCGGTTACTGCGATATTGATCCAGATCACATCTTCTAATGCTTTTGTTACCTGATGATTTCTATTATCTTCAATCGCCTGTGGTCCAAATTTTTCTAATACTTCATAGGTATATTCAGCCATCTTAAAGGCAGTAAATAAATCATACTTATTTTCTTCCAGAGTCATAACCGGTTTTCCGTTTTGAATTTCAATTCTTTTAGCCATGGCATCCAGAATTCCAGCTGCATTATAACGGATCGGACAATCTGCAATTACTTGTGAGTCAACTAATACAGCATCTAATTCATGTTCATAACGCCAGCAGTCCTTTTTTCCACCTTCTATTGTATACATAACAGACATACAGGTAAAAGGAGCACAGGTAGACATCGATGTAGGAATATTGATAGTACCTACTTTAGCGTATTCAGCTACTGCTTTAGCGAAGTCCATGATCTTTCCTCCACCTACACCTACTACCTCATCACATCCTAGTTCAATACATTGATCCGCATATTCTCTAGCCCCTTCATAAGAACACCATCCCTCATAAATGGCTAAATGGTATGCAATATTTTCCTTCTTTAAAGCAGCAGTTAGCTTATCTTCTACAGCTGCCCATGATCTAGGACCGGCAACAATAAAGATATTTTTCCCAAAACGGGCAATCTCTTTTCCACATTCATCAAGCATTCCTGCTCCCTGACGATAACGACCAGCACCAAATTTAATAGCTGTATCTAGTACAATTCTTTCCATATTAAAAATCCTCCTCTTTGTTGATTTTATTGTATTCTGAACCAAATTAATAATCTAGAGGAGGTCTAATTAGTATACCAATTAGTATACTAAAACGTTTACATTATACCTATTGGTTTTCTAAAAATCTTTGCCTGATAATACTGATATGAAACAGCATTAAATCATAAGCATCTATTCCACGATGATCTCTGATTGCTTCGGCAATCATACGATGTTCCTTGGCTGTCTGTTTAGCCCTGTGGGTAGGAGTAGCCCGGTCTGTTAATATCTGCATCTGATGAATATAGGGAATCAGGTTATGAAGAACTAGATTCCCATTACAGTTAGCAATCGCCTGATGAAATTCCATATCCTTTTTCACATAGTTCTGATGATTATCTACCAGCTCATCAAACTCATCACAAATCTTCATAATTAGCTGGATATCCGTTCTGTTTGCATTTTGAGTTGCTAAAGAAGCACATTTAGGTTCAATCAGCAGTCTTAAATCTAATAAATCTAAAATCATTTTCTTTTGATCATAGATTAAAGATAAGCCTAAAGGATCATGTATAATATCTGAAATCTGGAAGTCAGCTACAAAAGTACCGGAACCATGTTCAGTTCTTACTATTCCCTGATCTCTTAGTATTTTAATCGCCTCTCTGATCGTAGTACGACTTACTTCAAAATATTCAGCCAAATGTACCTCACTGGGAAGTTTTGCTCCTACCTTATAGTTTTCTACATGCAGCTTATTAATAATGGCATCAGCAGTCTTTTCAGCTAAAGATTTCTGTGCTATTTTTCCTTCTTTCATAAATCAAATCCTTCTATTTGTTATATTTTTTTAGCCTGTGATAAAATGATCTTCATTACAGCTCACCCAGCATCTTTTCGGCATCATCTGCTGCTTTGACTTTATCGTTGGCTTTCACAATGATGCCCTCTTCATCGATAAGATAAGTGGTCCGAACCACACCCATAGATGTTTTCCCACATCTCTTCTTCTCTTTCCAGACATCATAGGCCTCGATCACCGTCCGCTCCGGATCTGCCAGCAGGGTAAATGCCAGGCTATATTTCTCTTCAAATTTCTTATGGGAGGCAACCGTATCTTTGCTCACGCCAAGAACGACCGCCCCTTTTTCCAGAAACTGCGGATAGCGATCAGAAAATCCGCATGCCTGCTTAGTGCAGCCTGATGTGTTGTCCTTAGAATAAAAATATAAAATCACTTTCCTTCCCCTGTAATCTGACAGAGAATGTATTTTTCCGTTCTGATCCGGTAACGTAAATTCCGGTGCCTTTGTTCCTGCTTCTAACATAACTATTCCTCCTTTGATTTCTTCTCCACTATAATATATTACCCATAGTATAACACGAAAGTACACGCCTCTGTTAGGCAATCGCAGGTTGTTTTCATAATATATTTACGTAACCCAAAACACCACCGGCAGTGGTTTTACTGTCGATGGTGTTTCGTTTTTTATTCTTAATCAAAAGCGTCCCCTACCGCCGCCCCTGTGATGGCCTCCGTCAAATTCGCCGGGACCATGTCCAAATCTGCCTCCCATTGGCGGTCTGTGATGATACATCCACGGACCATCCATCGGCGGTCTGCGATACCAGCCCCAAGGTCTGAAGAATAATCCTCTGACTGAAAAAATAAGGAATAAAAATATAATAAATCCAAACATAGCACAACCTCCAAATTTATCTGAAATATCTAAGCTGTTCCAAAATATGCTCTACCCTACGGATGGCTTCATTCACCTGGGAGCCGGCTTTGTGGATCCGGTCCTGTACCATCCAGTCTGCTACAACTCCATCAAAAAACCAGTCTGCAAATGAAAGGAAATCATCCGTCTCGATATGCAGGTCACAGGACATCTCCACGTCCCGCAGTTCTTTGCTGAAATTCCGTAGATTATATTTTGCCTCTTCCATATGCGCTCTTGCGTTCTGCATTTTCGAACGCTTTACCATGGATATGAGGAAACCACCTCCCAGAAGATCCGCATAGCCCCAGTTTCTCGCACTGTTCAGGTCTTTTGCTGCCAGATAAAGGCTGTTCAATGCCTTCTCTCCTGCCTGGATTGCTTCCCTTTTCTCTTTTTCCTGATCATACATCATAACGATCTACCTCTTTTCCATGACCGGTTATGTTTTGATGTATCTTATTGTATTCCTGCAAACTGAATGAATAAACATCTACGATTGGGAATTAAAAGAGTCTATTTCCCTGATCTGCGGAAAATAAAAAACAGATAAAAACCAGATAAATAACAAAATCCGGCTTTCACCTGTTAAATTAAGCACTTCACTTTCGGATCAGAAAGATATTCCGCCTTAAATACAAGAGATATAAAACTTCATTCTAAACACGTTCACGATCACTGATTGCAATGTTTGAATACCCTCCCTGATATTTCAAAGCGGCATCTCCGCATCTGCTCCAGTTGGTCAAATGTGGTACTCTGACAAAATACTAGATATAAGAAGAAAAAAATGCCCAACAGAAAAAGGCAAAACGATATGCGTTGCCTTTTCGCTGTTGGTCAGCTGCTTTTATTGCTTTGCATAAAAGAAATTAGCTTTCTGAAGGATGAACATTGATCTCATGATTAGAGTAATTAGTCTCCTGGGTGGAGCGAATTCTTCCGTTAGCAGTCAGAGAAACATCCATTTCTTTTAAAGTTGGTGTAGTCCACATTTTTACAAATCTCCTTTCATACTCATTTAATATGGCATCAAAAAACCACCGTACTGACTTTAATATTAGCACATTCTTGACAAAAATCAATTTATTGCAACATTATAATTGATTTTGAACAATTTTTTTTGACGAATGAAATACATATCTCTAATGAAAAAACCCCGGGAGAAATGTTTTGTTTTTCCTTTTTCTGACAAAACAAATAAGAATTTACCTAAACTTTACTTATATTTCCTTGCGGTTTATTTTTTTCCTCCAAAAAAAGTTTTTTCACTATCTTGCGATTTCATTTTGTTAGTGTTGCATATATTTATATATGTTTATTTGTTCATATATACTAAATATCATGTGTTTTAACCAGAAAATAAAGCCCTGCAACATGCAAGACTTTACTGTTCCAAAATATATATGATTTTAACTCTAATACAGATCATTCCTGCCGGAGACGATCACAGCATCATAACTTCGCTGCAGATTCAGCCAGAACTCCACGCTTATTCCTAATATCTGCGAGAGCTTCATTGCAGTATCCACGGATATGCCCTGTTCCCCGCTTAATAAAGTACGCAGATCCTCCGACCTTACGTCCAGCCGTTCAGCAGTCTCTTCCGGAGACACACCCATTTCATCCATGATCTCCTGATATAGTAGCCCGGATGAAATGCCATCCCTTCCTGATATTCCCTATGATTACTCATAATGTATTCTTTCCTTTATAATATGAAGATATAAGAAATCCCTTTCTTTGATGCTGCATCTTTCGCTCTAATATTTCCCATATAAAAGAGAAAAAGTAGTGACAGCATGTTGTATATACGCATATGTGGATGACTTTATTTGTTGTTTCATTAACAATTAATGAAGTTTCCATCCAAAATCATCATGGTAGATCATCTGCTTTGTCATGCCGCCGTCGATGCATATATTTTCACCTGTGATAAAACCTGCCTTATCTGAACAGAGATACATTACCATGTTCGCGATATCCATCGGGTTTCCTACCCTTCCCGCCGGCTGCTGGTATGCGTCCGGTCCTTCGTAAACAGTGTAATCCGTATCGATCCAGCCCGGTGAGATCGAATTTACACGTACTTTCCCGGCAAGACTCACCGCAAGGGCATGTGTCAGTGCAGCGATTCCGCCTTTTGCTGCAGTATAGCTTTCTGTCTGCGGCTGGCTCATGCGGTCCCGGGAAGATGAAATATTAACGATAGCACTTCCTTTACTGAAATACGGCATAAGCAGTTTGGTAAGGTAAAAGGGTGCTATTACGCCTACCGCTAAAGCATACTGGAATTCCTCATAACTGCACTCATCGATTCCTTTCATCAGCGGGAGCGCATTATTAATAAGATAATCCACATGCCCATACTGCCCTGCAATATGATTGGCCAAGCTTTCCAGCGTATCCCTGCTGCCGATATCCCCCACAAAATGGTCTCCTTCCTGCTTGTCAATAACGACCACCCTGGCACCTTCTTTTCTGAATTCATCTGCGATTGCCTTCCCGATTCCATGTGCTCCGCCCGTGACCACAGCTACTTTATCCTGAAACAGCATATCTTTCATCCCTCCATATCAATTTCTACAAAATTCCTTCTGCTGTAATACTTATCTGCCTCGTCCTGAGTATACCCTGCTATAGCACAGGATGTACAGTTACATCTGCCCTGCTTCTGCTGATTTTTACCTTCCTGGGATGCCGCTCTCACACGGAACACCTGTCTGGCATTTGCCACATCCAAGCCTTGGGGCATAAAGCTCCTTTGTCTTTTTCATCATGATCAGACATGGCCCATGACGTTTTCCCTCTTCCATTGAAATTGCATTTACAGGACACCTCCTGATGCAGGCTCCGCATCCGGTACAGTATTCATATATATCCGAATACGGCCTTTCATCCGGCGGAAGTTCCAGTTCTGTCACCACACTCCCGAACCTTCCGGCCATGCCTTTACGGGTGATAAGCCCTTTAGACAGGCCGAATGTTCCAAGCCCGCATACATAGGCCGCATGCCGCTCTGACCAGTTGCTTCCGAATGTCTTCTCTTCCGCATCCGGATACTCCTCCCTCATATCTGCTCCCATAAAAGAACAGAATTCTGCCGAGATCCCGGGAGCTTCCGCACTTATACCCTGCTCCTCCAGCCATCTGCAGAGAGCCGTCATACAGGAAGCCACAAATGCCTGCCCTTCGATCCTTCCCTGCAGCCATTCCTTCGATGGGATATCAGAAGGTCCTGCATTGCTGCTCCTCACGTGAGCGCTGAAGGGATAAAATACCGAGACTACGCTTCTTGCACCCGGCAGCCACTCAGCAGGCATCCTGTACCAGGGACCAATCACACCCGGCATCTTGAATTCCTGAAAGAGCGGATCATCCGCGCTTCCAAAGCCTATGACAGGCTCATCAAATATACTTCCTGCCCCGAGATCCTCCGTAAGGGTATTCCCGGGCGTATGATGGTATATCGCAAGGATTCTGTTTCTTATCTCCTCTTTATCCATGTCTGCCCCTCCAGTGATATAGAACTCCATTTGTATTATAACATCCGCTTATATAAGCATGTCCCGGCATTTTAAAATGGCTGCTCCTCCTCATGCTTGCTTTTCTCGTTCATCTATTGTATCATAGCAAAACATCCAATTTTAAAGGAGGCTTTTTATGTATGTTGTACAATGAATTATTTGAAAACTAAAAAAAGCCTATGCCTATGCCATCTGTACAAATGGATTTGCTGCCGTGCAGGTCAATATCACCGGCGATGCAGAAGGCATCTTTTACATTAAGGCTAAGAACGGAAAACTGGACATTGAGCCATACGATTACAGGGATAACAATGCGGTCATCGTGATTGGCACAGACCTTCTGGATAAAGTCGCAAAGAAGAATATCACTTTTTCATCTGCCCTCTCCGAGTGTATGTAACAGGCGATGCAGCTCTTGCAAGCTCTGTAATTTCTGCATTCGACTTTGCTCCCGCAGTAAAAGCTGCCACAACTGTAAAAGAGACAGCTTCATGCAAAGCAAAGAAATCAGAACCTGCCAGTGAGATGAAAACCACTGTAAAGGCAGCCGCAAAAGCAGCAACCAAAAAAACTTATGCAAAAACAAAAAAAACTGCCTGCAGAAGCCGCGCTATAAAAAAGCCGCTGCAAAAACATCTGCAAAATAATACCGTATGTGTATAAGAAAAGCGTTGGCAGTGACCAACGCTTTTCTTATTTACGGTTCTATATTCTTTATTTCTTCTGCAGATTCATATTTCCTTTCAGTTATCAATTCAGCGAAGGTCGATCGTCAGTTCGAAACTTGAATCTGTCAGTGTAAAATGATAGATATTTTTTTGATATTCAATGTTGTATTCTTCGCCGATATAGGCATTTTCCTGCAGCTCTGAAAGCATGTTATTCGTTTCCTCGTAAGCCACCTCTACCAAACCGGCTTCCGGACTGGTAATATAAACCAGCTCCGCTAGAGAAAACTGCATTGCAATCATCGTATCTTCTTCATCCAGAGACCCACTTTTCATGGTAATGTGCTCATCATCAAAGGTAAGATACAGATCCTGCGGCGTATCATTCAGAAGAATCTGATAAGAGCCGTCATCTGCATCTATGATATCCAGAGAATATTCCGAAACGATGGATTTGATTGCTGCTTTAAAAAACACATGATATTTAGAAGTACTGCACTGCTCTACCACCTTGTCTTCCAACACCATGCTATTATACATGGCCTTAAATGCCCGTTCATAAGGTGAAGAATCCACTGTGTTAGCTGTACAGATCCATACCTGATATACGCCGCTTTCACCGGGGAAGAAATAATAATGTGCATTTACATTGAAGGATCCGGATTCATCTTCTCCGGAATAGCTGCCATCCAGTGTGGAAACAAACAAATCCTGGTTGCTAGGGAAAAGCTGCATACCGGCACTTGCATCCATGCCATCTGACGTGCCGACATAAGCCGATAAACCAAGGGCCACGGCATCCATGCTGGTGGCACTGCCCTCTTCCACTTCTGCGGAATAATCATAATACATCAGCGAAATCGTACAATCAGAAGAAGGATAATAATCCAGGTTCAAAGTGCCTTCTTCCGTATCGGACTCAAAGTTTGCTGTCGCCAGCCATTCTGTCGGAACCTCATAGGTAAGGTCGTGGAAGGTCTGAGATGTATAGGCGCTCTCCTCTTCTATTGCAGCGGATGAGGAAGCAATGACGGCATCTGTCACAGCCATAGAATCCGTACTTACAGAGGATGCCGCCTTCTGGTCGGCAGATCCGCAGCCTGCTATTGTCAGGGCCAAAACAGATGAGCCTAAAAGAAGGCCATTCCATAAAATATTTTTCATAAATTTATCTCCAAATTTTATATTAGTCAGCGCTACTGCTGTCGGGAAGGAATGATTTTGAACTTAAGCAGTTAGCAGAAAGCGATTTTCTCATATCCTCCAGCAAAGTATATTTCCCTTTCATAAATGGAAAATCCACTTTATGCCGGTCACTGGCTGCGGACGGCAGTAAAGAATATTTTACCGCCAGTTTTTCCAGCGTTTTCACAAGCTGGGGACTACTCTTCACATATTTCCAGTAATAGACTTCCATTCCCATGGGCGCATCAGAAATCGACCGGAAGCTGCGGATCAGATCCTCCACCTCCCCATCCTCCATATGATAATGATAAGGATGTGCCAGTACAGGAAGGCCCCCGGTAGAAATAATCGCTTTCACACAGGCGTCCATATCCGCATAATTCATATATTCTGTAGGATCCAGATAATGAGGGCTGTAATTACCGATCCAGTGATCAAAGGCATCGGTTTTATTTTTTGCAAAACCCTTCTGAATTAAGACCTGCGATATCAGTGTACGTCCGAATTGTTTGGAATCAGGAAAAGCATCCAGAACCTCCGACAAAGTAATATCCAAACCCAGGGAATTTAATTTTTCAATAATGGCCCGTACATAAGCCAGACGGTCCAGACCATCGAAGAAATGCTGCATTTCCTGATTGACGCCATCGAAAAAGAGGCCGATGATGTGAATTTCCTTTTTCACCCCTTTTTTCGTATGATAATAGACAGAAAACTCACAGCCAGGTATGACCTCCATACCACGGACAGTACGCGGTTCATGAATAGCAAAGCAGTTATGATCCGTCAGGGCAATCGCATGCAGCCCTGTCTGCAGTGCAGCATCAATGACTTCTTCCACAGACTGCTCACCATCAGAGCAGGTCGTATGTAAATGAAGATCAATGAATTTCTTTTGATGAAGAGCCATTATTTCGAACCTCCGGCAGAAGCTGAAAAACAAGGGAACGAAATCATTTGAGTCTAAAAATTCCGTGCATCGGAAGGGCTCAATGATATATAGAATTATAGCACAGAAAAAGCGGGAAAAGTAGCTGCGGCAAATTTTCCTGCATAAATTCCGGTTATAGATTTCTTACCAATGTCACTGAAGATAAGGTCATCAGCAGATTGGATGATTTATCATTTTTGGGTCTGCTTGTGTTATACTATTGAATATAAATGAAAAGTAAAACTAGAAGAGGAGAATTTATTATGAGTGAAAAAACGAAAAAAGTCCGGAAGCATTCTATACTGGGCAAGCCGGTTCTGGGCATGATACTTCTGGCAATATGGGGTATGTTTGGTTCTGAATTGTTCTATAACAGCAAAACAACATCTATCCTTACCTATCTGAGCTGTGTAGTCTTAAGTCTCGTGATACTTTTTATACACAAATGGTGGTTCCGTCCCGAGTATCGCGGTTCTTTCGCTTTCAATCCTCTGTCCGATCAAAAACTGGTGCTTATCATCTGCATCATCATTCTTCTGGATTGGATCCTTAATTTCTTATCTATTTTTATAACAGGTACCTTATGCGGACCTACAGTGCTAAACACAGGTATCGCTGCCATGGCTGGCTTTTGTGAAGAAACAGCTTTCCGTGGTCTTCCTGTTTCTGTTTGCATGCGTGCAGATGTAATCCGATATGCCGAGGAAGGACAGGATGCGCAGCGTGATCGTAAAGCAATCGTCCTTGCTGCCGGTTTTAGTACATTCATGTTTGCAGTAGTCCACCTGAGCAACCTTGCAATGGGTGCTGATGTACTTACGACACTTCTGGAACAGGTGCCTTTCTGCATAGGCTTTGGCGCTGTTACAGCAGCCATTTATCTGCGTACAGGTAATCTGCTTTTTACAATCGTGATGCACTTCGTACACGATATTATTTCCATGTGTACCACAGAAATCGAATCCGGTGTGATGGTAGCACAATTGAACAATGTTGAGTTGATTTGTAACCTTGGACTTTCCTTAATCCTGCTCGTATTTGCTATCCTGCTCCTTCACGGACATACAGAGGATATCATGGAGGTTTGGAAAGAGCGCTGGAGCAGAGATTAACTTTAGCTTCTTATTCCCCTGCGTGCGCAAAGCCTTGCAGAAGGATAGACAGCAGGGAATGGATACTGAAAAGCAGGGAATAGATACTGAAAAGAAAAGATCCGAGCCAGGTAATCCTGGTCCGGATCTTTTCTGTCTTATTAAAAGTTTCTTTTGGTTAAATTACTATGAATTTTCGCCGGAAAGAATGAATATTACTCTTCTTCCGGGTATTTTAATCCCCATTCGTAGCGGAGCCCGGTCATGATATCCATGACGTCTTTGGAATAATTTAAGAAAAGGCCGGAGCTATCACCTGTTCGAATGGCATTTTCCATATCCATGAGCTCATAGTACAAAGCATCCGCATGCAGGCCTTCCTCGATCGTCGTAACCTGTCCTGTTTCAGCATCTACAATGACGGCCTTATCCGCTCTGGGATACTCCATGATTTCGATATAGCCCTTTTCCAGACTGATCATGGCCCTCTTCGGCTGTTTGGAATGCATGGAAAGCGCCACTGTCGCCATCTGACCTGATTTATTTTTTAACAAAATCGTTGCGTTTTCATCGGAACCGGTTGGGGAAGCTTTCCATTGGCTCAGAATCTCAGTCGGCTTTTCATCCATAAAGCTGCGCACGATGGACAAAGCATAAACGCCGATATCCAGCATCGCGCCGCCCGCAAGTTTCAGGTTAAAGAAGCGGTTATTCATATTATATTCCTTAAAGCTGCCGAAGTTCATGGTGATGATCTGCACTTTTCCGAGGGAACCGCTTGCGATGATATCCCAAAGCTTACGATAAAGAGGCATGTGCCAGATGGTCATGGCTTCCGCCAAAATCAGATTTTTCTCTTCTGCCAACGCGATCAGCTCATCCAGCTCTGCTGAATTCAGGGTAATGGATTTTTCAGCAAATACATGCTTGCCATGCAGCAGGGCCTTTTTTATGTACTGATAATGGGTGTTATGAGGGGTTGTGATGTAGATGACATCTACGGCTTCATCCGCAAAGACCTGGTCCATCTCTGTATAAACCTTTTCCACACCATATTTTTCTGCAAAGGCTACGGCCTTCTCATAGGTTCTGTTCGCTATAGAATATAATTTTTTACCGTCCTTCTGCAGGCCCTGTGCCATCTCATTCGCGATCACACCACAGCCAAGAACGGCCCAGTTAATGTTTCTTTCCATATGATTTTCCTCTTTCTGTAAACACTGACAGCCAACACATTTTTCGTATGGAACACGATTATTACAACGTTCCCACAGCATAGGAATAATTACCTAACAATCGCAGTTTCGGAGCCGTAGCCCTAGCTTATATATTTCATGAAAACATTTCCTCTCGCAGCAGCTGTCCGGACAAATCCTTCCAGCTGAACCTACCATCTTCAATGATCATATAGCCATGCTGTGTATTTTCTTTCGGGATAGATACCGATCCGGGATTCATACAGATGACCTCGCCGACCTTCTCGCATTTCGGCAGATGCGTATGTCCCTGCAGAAATATATCTCCCGCATGCATGGGCGGCAAATGCTGCTCGTCATACACATGTCCGTGGGTGGCGAAAATCATTCGTCCGCCGCTCTCGATGATGCAATACTGGGTCATGATTGGGAAATCCAGCATGAGCTGGTCCACATCTGCATCGCAATTGCCCTGCACCGCATAGATATCATCTTTATAAGCATTCAGAAGCTCAGAAACCTTCCGCGGATTATACTCCTCCGGCAAATCATTTCTCGGTCCGTGATAAAGAATATCCCCCAGCAAAAGCATCCTGTCAGCCTGCTCCTGCTCATAAGCCTGCAGCATTTGCGCACAATAATAAGCTGATCCATGAATATCAGACGCGATAAACCACTTCATGAAATAAACCCTCCTTTATCTGATTCCTTATTTCTTCAAAACATTTCTGCATGAACCTTTTCCATCGGAAGATCCTCCAGCTTGTGTGCTTCCGGATGATTCTCCGGCATTCCAAGGCAAAGAATTGCCTCCGGGGCATATTTTTCCGGTATCTTCAGCAATTCTCTCACAACCGCCTCTGCACTTCCTCCATCCGGCGAGGTTCGAAGTCTCACCTGTACCCAACAGCTTCCCACGCCAATGCAGTCAGCCATCAGATGCATCTGTGTCATGGCAATGGAACAATCCTCGGTCCATACATCTGTGATGGTGCTATCTCCTATCACCACAATGGCCGCATTCGCGCCGGCTAAGATTGTGGAACCTGCCGGCCGGCAGTTGGCAAGCTTTTTCAGCATATCCTTATCTCTGACCAGAATAAATTCCCAGGGCTTTTTATTTCTACCTGAAGGAGAAAGAAGACCCGCCTTCAAAATCAAATCCAGCTTTTCCTCAGGGATTGCCTCCTCCGTATAACAGCGCACACTCCTTCGTGCCTGCATAATATCTAATAATTCCATACCTGCTCTCCTTATTTCGTTCTCATCCTCGCATTGTTCCTTCACACACAAGCATTTTTGCATAATAGTTTTCCAAATCCTGATGCAACTGTCTTTTCACTCGTTCCCGGTCTTCTTCCTTCATCCGGCTTTGGCGGGCGTGTTTCATGAATGTGTATGGCTATCTCTTATTGCCGAACGTGAAAGGTTACTGTAATCGTCATAGGAATCGTCGTCTAACAATCGCAGTTGCAGATCCGCAGGCTTGCCATAATGCAGACAGAGCTTAGCGTTATAGAGGTCACTGTATTCGACGAAAGCAGCTGCCGACGTCTTCTCTTTTTCTAAAATCTCCGCAAATGCAGGATCTATATCAGCCACGGAATCACTTTTATTTTTTTTCATAATACCTTCGCATGTATTTGGACTATATTCCCTGCCATACTTCTCATAAATCCCTGGCAGCATGGAGGCAAATTTTCTCTCCACCAATCTCTGTCGGAGCTGCTCTAAGTCGGCTGTAATGCTGATCGTATAATCCGCATATCGGGACAATTCATTCCAGCCGTCTTTATTAAGCAGCAAATAATTTCCTTCCAGAAGAACGATGTTTCCCTTCACAATGATCGCATTTTCCTCGGGGTTATGGGTCAAACGATCATAAACCGGCCATCCGCACTCTTTTCCATCCGCCACCATGGCAATCCGCTCTTTCAGTAGCGGAAGGTCAAAGGTCTCCGGTGTACCTTTCACTTTAACCATAGGAATCCTTTCCCCGTTTCGCAGCATGGTATGCGTCAGAAGATAATCCTGATATCTGTGAAAACCATCCATTCCAATAGAAGTAATTGCAGGCATGCCCTCAGTTTTCTCAGCCAGGTATTGCAAAAAACTGACCAGGGTACTTTTTCCCGCCCCGGGAGGTGCCGCAAGCATAATCAGAATACGTTTGCCCTTCTTCTCCTGCAGCGCTTTCACTCGCCACAATAAAGGCAGAAAAATCTCTTTTATATTCTCTTCACTATAGAAAGCCTGCACCGACAGACCATTTATTTCAACATCATACTTCATGAGAACATTTCCTCGGCAAAATTAATCAAAGTGTAAAATTTCTTAATCCAGCAATTGAATCTCAATCCCTAACACGCCATATTGCTCTTCTCGTTTTTCGGAATAGTAGTGACGTATATTAACAAGCGCATCTTCTACCGACATCTCAGGATCATTTCCGCATGCTTCCATTGGAAGTGCCTCGAAGAGATTTCTAAAAGAAGAAAACTTATGCAGGGCCACTACTCTGGTCTTCAGCTGCAATCCAGAATCCTCCATACTGGTAAATATAATCGTATCACCCACAGATAGCTGCTGCCGTTTGTCATCATAGAGGCGAAGCTCGATCGTCTTACTGCCCGATGCGATTTTCGCAAAAGGGTTTGGTTTTAGTTTCATATTATGAGTCATATTTGAAAAATCCTTTCTCTCTGCCTATTCCTCTCTCAGCATTGCATACCAGACTTCGTCTATAATTCCGCGATTATTTCTTCCTCTCTTACGGTGTACCCCTTCCTTTACCATGCCGATTTTCTGCATGACGCGTCCGGATTTGGGATTATCTGCATCATGGATTGCTTCCAGGCGTTCAAATCCAACCTCATGAAAGAGGAAGGCTTTGACTGCTTCTGCAGCTTCGGGCATATAGCCCTGACCCCACCATTTCTTTCCGATACACCAGCCCAGATTAGCAGTATTTACCTTATCAATACTCTTTGCAGAGATATCCCCGATCAGTTCGCCGCTTTCCTTGATGACAATTCCCCATTTATAGAATGATGGATCCTCATACTTCAGAATCCAGTCTGTCAGGACTGCTTTCGTGGCCTCTACATCTGCATGTGGCGGCCAGGTCAGGTATTCTGTGACCTCAAGGTCGGATGCCCAGTTTCGATACATTTCTTCTGCATTCTCTATTCAAGAACGCCTCGGGCGTTCTTGCCGCGGCGTGGCCGAGCGCAAAGCGCTCTTCCACTGGCCACGCCTGCGATCCGCCGGAGGCTTTCGACTCAGTGGGAGATTGGACTCGCCACTGAGTTAAGTTTGTTACTAACTCCTACCTACGCAAAGCGTTGAGGAAGGGGACTCCCACTGCGTTGAAAAAGATTGTAAAATAAGCCTCTCGGTCTCCAGGTATTTCGTTCCCTGATGTTTCATAACAATCAACGCCTCCTCTTTAAGTCTCCATTCGAATACACTGAAGCTATTTTTATACATGTACTTTATTCTCTGTAGATTATTTATGGTCAAAAATCCATTCTCCGAACACATCGATATGATCCATATCAGCACCACGGTCTGCATATGCAGGATAAAGAAATCCCCTGACTGGTTTTTCTGAATGATAATCACCCGTGACCGGACAGATTGCACAGATGAGATAGTCAAATATCTCTTCTGACTCGCCTTGCCATTCATGATCGGAACCTTTTCTTGGAATATCGTAAACACCATGATACATAAGGATGGAATAAGGCATGTCCGGCTGGTACTCTTCCATCACCAGATCATAAAATACGTCCAGCAAGGCATCATTCTTTAGATCACAGGACCGAATCCCTAACAGCAGCTTCTGCAGTTCTTTATTTTTCACTGATTTGCCGGGAAATGTTACTTCTTTCAATGCCTTGTTTGTAGCAGCAAAGGGAATTGCTTTTGCGATGGCCAGCTGTTCTTCCCTGTCTTTTACCGACAGGTTTGCAAATGTTTTATTAAAACTGCCGTCAAAATCTCCGTCCGCATCCACATAGCATCCTGCCATGCGGGTAAAATGTGTTCTTTTGAGTGTCATTCGCCGGGTCAATTCCAGCATATCGTCTCGATTGATCATATTATAATCCTGCTCCCATATTTTTCTGGTTCATGTTTTATGATAGCACGTAAAAGAATTCAAATAAAGATTAAAGCCTCAAAGGATTTCTCCTCTGAGGCTTTAATCTTGATATGATTTTGTTGGTTCTATTATGCTTTTTACTCCATCGCATAAACATTTACTTGCTGCATTTCCTGCTTTATTTTACACAAAAGGAGATATTTTCATCCGGCTCCGGCATTTCATAGGTACCGAGATCACCTGTATCATAGGCATCCAGGCTTCCTTCATACATTTCACATACCAGATTAATCTCTTCCCCACGGCAGCTACTGTCAAATATAATATAAATGACCTGCTCTTCTTCGAAGTCTCCCATGGAAGAAAGGGAAGCATCAGACACTTCTGCCGTCACATCCCAGCAGCCGATATTTTTTTCTCCTGTATAGCAAATCCGAACCACATAAGCAGGCAGCAGGTCATCGTTTTCGTTTTTGTATACCTGGCAAGTTATATTTTCCCTGCTTTGATCCTCCAGCTTATAGCCTGACACATCAGCGCCATTCATGCCATGCAGAAGGCTCCGGTCCATTTGCTCCTGCGTCTCCACTATATAGCTGTAGCCATCTTCCATGCTCTCATCAGTTGAAGAAGTGCTTCTGTGATTACTGATAAACATGATTCCTAAAAGTAGGAAAAACTCCAGGATCAGCAGTATAAAGAATAGGCTTAGCGGTGAAAACCATTTTTTCACAGGTAACTCGCTTTGCAGGCTTTTATTTAAATGATTATCATAAAAATATTTATAGATCAGCGTTGCCAGAAGGGGCACTGCGATAAAAGCAAATAGGACTAACAATAAAATAAAGAATACTGTCATAAACATTTCCTCCCATATATCGGCTCAGATTCCGAGCCTTTCTTTAAAGATGTAGTAATAAGTCCTGGTCACATCCACTCTGCTGCCATCCGACAGATGCAGGATGAATTTTTGAAGCAATGAAGACTCAATCCGCTTTATATGCTTTAGATTGACAATGCATGAGTTACTGATTCTGAGAAATCTCCCATCATCCAGCATTTTTTCCAGCTGCTTCAGCCGGTCGGAGCTGTGATAGATTCCTCCATCTGACATATGCAGCAGTACATCATGCCCCATACTTTCTGCGTAAAGCAGTTCCTTCACATCCAGATAAAATCCGGTGTCCCCCTTTTTAGCCGGAAGATAAGAAATCTCCTTTGTTTTTCTTTGAATCATATATTCAGCGGAGGGATCATTCTCAATTCCCATTGCCTCCAGTTCCGCCCACAGCGGATCCCCGGGCTCCAGATAAAAACTCAATTTCATAAGAATTTTCCTTTCGTTTGTCTCCTTTCGGTACCGTGTGAATGTATGATAACATAAGGCTTTTATTAATCAAGACATCCGGAATAACTTACATCGATTGACGCATAACTTACATACATCTATGAAACCGCTGTAAAACTTTTACCCTACTATTATGAGCCATTGACCCCGTCCCCAAGAGTACACACTTTCTTCACGAAGGATTTTAGGTTTGGTTTAGGTGATTTTCCTAAAATCAGAGCCAGAACAGGAGGAGCATACATGCAACAATATCAGGAAACTTTCAGAAGAGTAGAAAAAAAATACATTCTGTCAGATTGGCAATATCACGCATTTCTGGCAGCAATCCGTGACATTGTGGAGATGGACGAGTATGGCAGGACAAGCATCCTGAATCTCTATTTCGATACACCCAACTTCTACCTGATCAGAAAATCCCTTGAAAAGCCAATATATAAAGAAAAGCTCCGCTTGCGATGCTATGGCACGCCGGATGCGGGAAGCAAGGCTTTTATGGAGATAAAAAAGAAGTACAAAGGCGTCGTATATAAAAGAAGAATCGCCGGCAGTTATCAGGCAGCAATGCAATATCTCTGCAGCCCGTATAAGTCACAGGGGGCCTCCTTTATGGGAGCAAATATGCCGCAGGAGCATCTGTACGGGAATCATTTTCAGGAAATTCAGATTCTCGGAGAAATAGATCACTTTATGAAGCGCTATCAAAATCTGGCTCCGCGGATGGCTGTCTGCTATCAGAGAGAGGCCTATCGTGGTATAAAGGATCCTGCTTTGCGGATCACGTTTGATACGGATATTCGCTGGCGGACCGAAAAGCTGGATCTTCGCTGCGGTAACGAGGGATGGGAACTTTTGAAATCGGGGGATCATCTGATGGAGATCAAATTTGCCAATGCGATGCCTCTGGCCCTGGCAGAAATCATGAGCCGGCTGCATATTTTCACTACCTCTTATTCCAAATACGGCAGCGCTTTTATGGAATACAGTAAGGTCATAGATTGGCATGCTCATTGTGCCCCGGGCGGCGGCCCGGTGAATGTTCAGGATGGCGATATACAGGAAATATCATCTATGGAGCCATGCGTCGTATCATAAATACCTGGAGGGAAACGCATACCCGGTGCGCTGATTATGGATGTAATAAACACCCGATTATATGAGGAGGTAAACAATGTCGGAAGTATTATTTGAATCTATTATGCAGGATGGCCTGATGACAGGAACGACCTTTCTGGAGGCGACAATCTGTTCCTTGCTGATCGGTCTCTTTATCGCATTTATGTATGGCTTACGAAATACGTATACGAAAAGCTTTCTGGTAACAATTGTTCTTTTGCCGGCCATCGTGCAGCTGGTGATCATGCTGGTGAACGGAAATATTGGTGCCGGTGTGGCTGTGGCAGGCGCCTTCGGATTAGTTCGCTTCCGCTCTGTCGCAGGACGTGCCGAAGAAATAACGAATATTTTTCTGGCCATGGCTGTGGGATTGGCGACCGGTATGGGTTATCTGGCTATTGCAGTGCTCTTCGCCCTGATCATTACACTGGTTAACCTAGCACTGAATCTCAGCGGTTTTGGCAGTGCAGCAGACGAAGAAAGGATTCTGCGGGTGACAGTTCCGGAGGATCTGGACTTCGAAGGCGCTTTCGATGATATCTTTGAAAAATATACAGTAAAGGCGGAAAATACATCCGTAAAAACAGTCAACATGGGAGCTCTGTATAAGCTGGATTACCGCATTGTCTTAAAAAAGGATGTTTCCCTGAAGCAAATGATGGATGTGATCCGGCAGCGCAACGGTAATCTGGAGGTAGCCTGTGGCAGACCTGTGAAGGATGCATCGGAACTGTAACAAAGGCAGATATGACACTTATTTCAGGAACGCATCTAACATTCTTGATTTGGATTGTTCGAGTGCAGAACCCTCTTCTGCTGAGTTGGAATCTGTTGTATAGAACAGGTGCAGAGCTATATAAGGAAAAATAATTAGAATATAAGAGAAAAATGCTAGGCAGAAAGGAAAGAGGTGAATCTAAATCATGAAGAAAATGCTTGTATATACAGTTTTGGGAATGCTTTTCGTAAGTTCGCTGGCCGGCTGTGGAAGCCTTTCCGGTAGCAATACAGGAGTAAATAATAGTTCTGCGGATAGTACTTCAGCCGGCATTATACAGACAGATGCCGGCGGAGCCGACGCGGGCGAGGATACCGATTCCTCGCTTTTGACGACATACGATATGCTGGATTTCGAGGATATGTTTTCCGACCGGGACAAGGATGCATCCTATGATGAATCTTCAGCAACGCAAATCACTCTCTCTGACAGCAAGGCGGAGGTGACAGGAAATGGTGCAACAGCGAATGGCACGACTGTCACCATCAGTACGGAAGGAACCTATATCATTAGTGGAAGCGCAAAAGATGCTGAGATCATCATCGATGCAGACGATAAGGACAAGGTTCAGCTGGTTTTGGATAACTGTAATATCACCAATGATGACAGCGCCTGTATTTTGGTCAACAAGGCAGATAAAGTATTCCTTACGCTGGCCGACGACAGTGAAAATACCCTATCTGATACAGACGAGGAGTATACGCAGAGCACAGATGATTATACGGTGAGCGGTGTTATCTTCAGCCGGTCAGATATCACCTTTAACGGCAGCGGGAGCCTGACGATCAATGCGGGCTATAAGCATGGTATCGTCTGCAAAGACGATCTGAAGGTGACCGGCGGCAGCTATCAGATTACTTCTGCCGAAAAAGGAATAGCAGCCAATGATTCCATTCGTATCGCAGATGCCAGTTTTACCATCGATGCCGGCAATGATGCCCTGCACACCAGCAATGGTGACGACGAAGGAAAAGGCTATCTCTATATAGCTGGCGGTACTTTTGATATCAAATCTGATGACGATGCGATTCATGCCAAGACTTGTCTGGTGATTACCGGTGGAGATATTAATATTGAAGAAAGTTATGAAGGTCTGGAAGGCGCGACCATAGACATTGAAGGAGGAGACATCGATGTCATGGCCAGCGATGACGGTATCAATGCAGCTTATAAAAGGAGCGATTCCGTGGACACAGCGGATGAACAGGAAAAGCACCAAGAGGCGTCATCAGATATGGATGCAAATGTTCCGACAGAAACGGAAATGAATACTTCTACGCAAGCGAATGAAACATACTATACCGGCAACGATAGTGAAACATCCGTACAGAATACTCTAACGGCTGAAAAGATAGGAAATCATGCTAATATGGTCGGCAATGCTAATATGGGTGGAGGTCATAATGGCATGGACGGTGGCCCGGGCGGCGGTATGATGGACACCCAGGCAGATGCCTACATAAAAGTAAGTGGCGGTGATGTCTATGTAAATGCAGACGGTGACGGCGTCGACTCCAACGGAATGATCTATGTGACCGGCGGCACGCTGACTGTAGAAGGACCGACAAACAGCGCTAATGCCGCGCTGGATTACGGAATCGGCGCGGAAATCAGCGGCGGTACTGCTATTTTCGCCGGCAGCGTAGGTATGGCAGAGAATTTTGACGAAAATTCCACACAATATTCCGTCTTATATAATTTCGATAGTGTGATCAGCGCCGGCACAGAAGTCAGTCTGCTCGACGAAAGCGGCCAGAAGCTCATGACTTTTACGCCGTGCAAGGAATACCAGTCGGTGATTTTCAGCTGCGCTGAATTAAAAGAAGGCAGCTACACCATCAAAGCAGGTGACACGGAGGAGGAAATCACTGTAAATTCAGTATCAAGCTCCAATGGCGCCGGCGGGATGGGCAGACGTAGTTAAAATGTGGAGAGCGTTTTATGCTCGACCACGAAGCTGCGAGAACTCTTAAGATGTTCTTAGATGAATAAAATATATATAAAATCCCGCTGCTGCGACTTGTGAGGCAAACGAATGCCGGCCGAATCGGAGCAAGCGGGATTTATTTCTGTATGTATTACTGAAGGCCTGCTTTAGCATAGGCGGAGGATTGCTCTTACTCTGTTTGCAATCTGCTCCCTTTCCAGATTTTTATAGTAGAGTCCAACCTCTTCCTCAAAGGTATCCAAGGCAGCAAAGCCAATTTTTCCTGACTCTAGTCCCTCAATCAAGGCATAGGAGTCCACGACCATTCCTCTTGCTGTGTTGATGAGAATAACGTCATCTTTCATTTTGGCAATGGTTTGACGATCGATCATATGACGCTTGCGTTCGTTCCCCGGAATATGGAGGGATATAATATCGTATCTTTTTATGGAAGAACCTTATAAAGGAAGCTTCTGACGGATTCCTGTACACTCTCCTCTTTAAAGACCATACCGGCTAGCTTCATAGCTTCAAGCTGTTTTTCAGTATGGTGTGTAAAGGGATAGAGCCCGAAGAGGAAAGCATTAAAGTCTCGGATAAAATTTTCCTCTGCCATTTCGGATACAAATTTTTTATAAGTAGAGATGTATTTTTTTAGTAGCTTTGACAGCTCTGCATATTGTTTCTTGAATTCCGTCAGACGTTCTAGCCTGGAATTTACCTCAATCTCATAAAGATTGAGATTAAGAATGCGCAGCATCATATCGCGGTCACGAAGACTTTCTGTCAGCTTTTCCAATACATCTTTTCTGCTATGGGGCTTACTGAAGTCAAAGTCATTCAGCTCTTTCATCCATTCTTCGTATTCACGGATCAAAAGTCCCAGAAGGATTTCCTCTTTTGTTTCGAAGTAATGGTAAATCGCAGGTCTGGTCATGCTCAAAGCTGTGCTGATGGCTTTCATATTTACGCCCTGGAAATCCTGCTCTTCATAAACAGCCTTACAGGCATCGATAATTTCATTTTTTCTCTTTTCTGTAAGTTCCAAAGATCCTTTCGGCATAATGATTCTCCTTATTTCTACACTGTGTAAATATGATAACAATACATTTACACAGTGTCAATATATGGATTACATGATTTTGACGGTACTTTGAATTCTTGCTGATATTTTAATGAAAACAAATTTGTAAAAAATAAATATACATAAATAAATTATGTATATATTACATAGAGAACAGTGCCCGGAAAAAGGCAGCATGGCGAGAGCGTTAGCAGAGTCATGCGTAGCTGTCATAATACATGTTGGGAAGCGCATACGTGGAGCTTTCCATGAGTGTTTTTGCTGATATGCTGTGAAGCCACTTTTACCGGAGGTGAGCATGAGTTTTTCACAAGCTCCCTCAAACGTAAGCATGAATTTTCGATAGGATAGATTTCGAAGGCTGAACTCTTCTTCTGAATATAAAAGGTGACGCCGCCTGATGTACAATGTACACCAGTGAAAAATACACAAGCGTCTTGTACAAAGGGCAGTCGTCACCCGGGTGTGATGTACCAGAGAAATGGAGTAAATGAAGTACATCACCGGAAATGAGTAGATCAGTTTGATTTAACTGAATTATTTTGCGCTTAAGCTTCCGACAATTATCTGACTTTATCTTCTCGAAGTTATTCAACCTTGCTTTCTTGAAATTATCCGGTTTTGCTCTTGGTAAATTATCCGATCTTGTCTTAAAGCATTATTCAGAATTGCACTATTTTGCTTTTTGTTGAAAATGGAATCTAGCTGATGAAAACATCATAAAGTAATCAATGTATTATTTAATATTGAGATTTATTGCTTACAAATCCTTTATATTTCCTGAACATACCCATGGCTGCGATAAATAGAAATATCAGGATACTGCCTATGCGTAGTATCATACTTCCTTTGCCACCGGCATTAAGGGTAATCTTTCCCCCTTCAGGTGGAACTGTTGCCTGGTCTTCTACGGTAGGAATACTACTCTCTTCTTCTATGCTTCCATGCGTGATGGTCACTGCATTTGAGTAGTTTTCATTCAAGCGATAACCCTCCGGAGCTTCTGTTTCCCGGAAAATATAAGTGCCGTCTTTGAGACCATAGAAGCTGGCAAGGCCCTCCTCATCAGAAATGGCGGTCATCTGTGTCAGTGTGGCGTCGTAAGCCTGGTCACCTGCATTGACAGGATCATTATTCTCATCCAGTACGACAGGCTCATAAGAGCCGTCCTCTTCCACTGTCCATATGCCGAAAACAGCATTTGCTAAGGCATTTCCTTCCGTATCGGTTTTTTTCACCCTTGCGCTACCTGTATAAACTATAGCAGGTTCGCTTTCTACGGTGTGCTGATTGACCAGCAATGTAACACTGTTTTTAATGTCCTCTCCAGCTATAGCGGTATCGTTTATTCTAGTATCAAAACTAATGACCAGCTTACAGTTCTGCATTGTCGTCAACTTATCCAGGCTGTTCTCCAGGATATTGTCACTGCCTTTGAACTTAATTTCCAGGCTATGTGTATCTTTATTAAAGTGGACAGTGTAGTCCGCATCTCCGCTGGCGTCTGTATTACTTTCGCTTGCATCTGTACTACCGCCGGCGGAAGAATCATTCTTATTTCCTGTTGCCGTAGAATCTGTAGCATCATTAGCTTTTTCCGATTCGCTATCATCTGCTACTATGAGCTCAGTGCATTTTCGTCCTTCATGGATTCCGTAGAGACAGAAATGGCGGTAATAGGAAAGCAAATTATCACCGTAGGCCTCTGCCAGGTCCTGGTTCTTTTCCGCATTGCGATATACATCGATATCAAAGCCCATACGTCCGCTGGTGTGATATGCATAGATACCTGTATTTATAAAATGCTCCAGCATTTTCGTGACATCATCTCCAAAAGCCGCTTTCACATCGGGATATTGGGCCGCATACCATTCGGGATCAAAAACCGGAGACCAGTCAATGCCTTCATAAATATAGGACGCGCCGGTGTAGGCGGTACTTCGATTTTCTGTATCCTGCACGATAGATACCTGCACATTTCCCAGGTAATCCAGACTTTCGTCCAGCTGATCAGTGATGGCATAGGATGTGATCGGCTCATTCGGAATTTCTGCCTCAATGGTCCAGGTCTGCTTTTCACCGACGTTATTGGATTCGCGGTCAACTGTTTTCGTGATTTCCGGATTTCCGCTCCAATGGACCTGGAAGCTACTTTGCAAAGTCTTTGGAAGCCAGCCGACCAGTCGCTGTCTGGAGTTATTGAGACTCTCGGTAATAAACATCATGATCGCTGTGGATTTTCCCGTCAGAATACCAGGATTAAAGGTATAGTCTTTTTTCTCCGTGACCATGTAGAAGGTATCACCGGCATAGACGCGGGTTGTACCAGCTTCCCAGTTCCATTCCGGTCTGGTGCGGTTATAGAGAGCGACACCCTCCGGTACTGTGACATGCACATAATTGTTTCCCTGGGATTCAAATGTAATATCCGCTGAGGTATTAGAATCTGCGCTGACAGTCTGCATCGAAGGTGTGAAGCTCATAGAGCTGACAGGTGTAGGCTGTGTCATGATGCTGTTCCAAAGAGACATGGTATTGGATTTCATCAAGTCGCTGCAGTACTGAAAGGTATAGCTGTCATTCCGGCTGCTATAGGCATAAACCACGCAGAGACGTGTGAATATCAGTCGGTCATCCGTGGTCCATCCGGACATGCTGCCTGTGATATCACCCGGTCCGTCATAGCCGTAGTACAAAACCTTATACAGGGTATCGCTATCGATGGCAGATATAGAAAGACTTGCGCTTGAACTATTATATACAGGAGAAAGCTTTCCCGGTTCTACACAATAGGCTGTCCTTCGCGTGCTATCCTCTGATGTACTGAAAATATGATAAAGATCTGTCTCAGAGCTACTGCCGCCGTAATGGCTGTAGTTAATAACGTGGCCCGTATTATAAATGGTAACCGTCGATGGCAAAGAAGCATCATCCACCAGCAGAGCATCGCCATCTGAAGTACTGCCGCTCTCTTCCTCATCCGTAGATGCCAAAACAATATTCTCAGATGTATCGTTGCCTTTACTGCTTGTATTATTTGCTGTTCTTATTGTCGTAAAATTCTTTGCGTTTTCTACAACTACATCCATAGAGCTGTCGGCGGAAGTGCTATCATCCGCGGTGATAACAGAATGATCCTCATCTGCAGAAAGTTCAGCAATCTCCTCCTCCATGAGTTCTGTATCTGCGTTCATGAGAGAAAGGAGAACCATTTCCCCGGAGGCCAGCATTTCCTCTTCTTCCGCCATATTTTCTTCTTCATTCGCAGATAATGTTTCAGATTCTGTAAAAGATACATCAATTCTTGTACAGCTTTCAGAGTATGGAATGATCATGGTGACAGTTTTTGACTCATCTGCTGCGCATGGACCATCATCGATGGCTTCCGCATCTTCATAATGGCTGAAATCATTGATCACATAACCTTCCTCCGCCTGAAAAATCAGCTTTGTAGAAGTGTCCTCAGATTTCACCAACCGTAATACACGGTCAGTTTCCGCATCGAGAATTTCGTCTGTATTAGTGGCTCCGGAAGAGGCTTGCGTGCTTTCTGTCTTTTGATTTTCATTGGCATCCGCATTGTGAGATGTATGATCATCAGTCTTTCCATTTGATTCGTGAACAGTATTTTCAGCTGCGTCTGAGAGTGTATTTCCTTTTCCGACTATGTTTCCATTAGAATCCGTATTTGTGTCGGAATCAGCATTTGCATCGGAATCTGCTTTTGTATCGGAATCTGCATTTTCGTCAGAATTTACCTGTACATCAGCTTCGATGTTGCTTTCCTCACTTACTTGTACATCGCCGCCTTTGGATAGGCTGATGAGGATTGTTCCCGGCGTATCGTTCATGATTTCTGACAGCTCTTCTGCGCTTTGAACACTTTCTTCTATGCTTAAAGCTTTAGCGTCTGAAGTGTTTTGTCCCCTGGATTCTGTGGATTCCGGGGAATCAGGCGCGGTAGAGTCCTTTGTTGTTTGCTTTACAGTCTCCTTGCTGTTTGCATTTGCACCGGACGAAGCGCCTGTGTCTGTATCTGCGCTCGTATTCGCACCGGACGAAGCATTTGTGCCTGTATCTGTGCTCGTATTTGCACCGGACGAAGCAATTGTACCGGGGTTCGTATCTGTGCCGGACAAAGCGCTTATTTCCGTGTCCTCCGTCCCTAACGTATATGCAGAATTAGTATACACGTCTTCTGCCGTATAGTTTGTTTTCTTTGCAAATTCTCCTGTGCTTTGGAAGACGGGAAGGGTGACGCCGCATGCCAGAAAAAGGGCCAGGGCACGAAGATATTTGGGTTTTGTGTATTTGATTTTCTTCACTTACTTATGCTCCTTTCCGGTATTTTTCTTTGTTCTGCTTACAATTTCTTCCGGTGTTCGCTTCCACAATACCTTCAAGGCATAAATACAGCCCAGAAAGCCTGCCGCCAGCAGCAAAACATAAAGGAGAATTTTGGCCTGATCGCCTGTTTCTACCCCGCCGGAGCTTATATATGTCGAGCTGACAGGCGTCGTTGGAACAGGTGTGATTTCTTCGACTTCCTTTTCCCGCTTATTTTCACAGCTTGCGACCGTGTCTTCTCCGTAGAGAATCCTGCCCTTCGCATTGCTGAAGGTCGTGAGATAGCCGTCTTCATTGGCATCCGTCTCTGTAACTTCATAGGAAAGCCCCACCGGGAGATCTGTAATCTGCAAACTTTCTCCGTCCTTTAAGGTAAAAGTATCTCCGCTTTGCAGCGTGAGCTGCCTTCCCCTGGAATCGAGGGCAGTCCAGCTTTCTCCTTCAGAGCCAAAGCAAATCGTGAAATGAAAATCCCGGTCAGTTTCACCGGCATTACCGACCACCTTTTTCTCTATGATCAGATTTCCGGTAGGGTTGGATTTGGGTTCCGCCAGCAGGTCGTAGTTCCACTCCTCTCCATTATCTGTATAGGGTATACTTGCCATAAATGGCGCACTGGATTGGTGATTGGCTGCTGTTTTTGTTTCCTCGACGATATATAAGCCACGTTCCACACGCTGGAAAATAGCTGTTCCTTCGGCATTTGTCGTCTCCGTATAGGTTAGAAATGTATTTGCTTCTGCCTTCTGTATACTATGGATATAGGCCAGAAGAGCCGCAATATAGTCTTCTGTAAACATCTCCGGCGTCATTTCTGCGTTTTCTGTATATGCCTGTTTCGCTTCGGTTTGCTTTTCATTCGATTGCGTTTTCGTGGTCGAATTCTCATCAATCAGAGAATCATAACCACCAAATTCATTAATTGTGGCAATTCGGTAAATCGTAAATTCCGCCCCGGCAACAGGCACACTTATTTCATTGGAATCCTTACCCAAACTTGTATTTGAAGCAAAATCTGAAGCATCAGAAGCAGCAGCTGAAGCATTGGATGCAGACCCTGAAGCCTGTGATGTAGAATCAGAAAGGGAATCCGATGAATTCTCAGTGTTTTCCGCAGTAGCTACCTCTAAATCATCTACATAATGAATGGTTAGTGTGCCTGTATCTTTTATGGTCTTATCTGACATCGTTTTTGCATTTACTGCATAGCTGTCTTTTACTGAAGCATAAGTGCCGGACGAATCAAGCAGGCCGGCGGTTTTCGCTGTATAGATATTTTGGCTTGCGGCCATGTCGGCAGCATAGACTGTCTGCGCTGCACTGCTGCTTACCTGCAGGCAAAGCATCATTATGGCTCCCATTAGCTTTAGGATAAAATGCTTTTTCTTTTTCATTTATCCCTCCTCTTCATTGTTTTTTTCGAATGAATACCAGAAATCCTTCCAGCAGAATCAGCGTCGGCAGCATGCAGAGCAAAATCAGCCTGATGAATGCTTTATGATTGCTATCCTTGAGGATCAGTTGATCTGTTTGGGATTCATCATTATTTATATCGGGATATACACGTGCGCCACGGACCAATAATCGATGATCATTGATACCGTAGGGCGTACATGTATAAAGCGTGATCAAATCCCTTCCCTTTTGAATCTGTAAAGCGGCATCAGCTTCCTCCGGCAAAACCGTTTGCATTTCTTCGATGCGGTAACCATGAATTTCCCCCAATACATGGATATAGAAATAATCACCAATTTCCAGATCAGTCAGATCGGTAAAAATCTTTGCGCTGCGAAGCCCTGTGTGACCGGCGATGACTGCATGGGATGAGCTGCCCCCTACAGGCAGGGATGTACCATACATATGTCCGCATTCATAACGAAGCTTGTCTGCAACAGTTCCGTGGGCTACCGGCAGATATACCTGGATTTCCGGTATTTCGATATAACACATCTCATCCTTTTCTCCCTGGGAGAGACAGGCTTCATAAGCTGTATCTGTCACATCAGCTCCCTGGTATAGAAAGGGCGTCTGCAGCTGCTCTTCCGCAAGGGACGCATTATAGGAAAGGGCCTGCTCTTTCGCATCCAGACGCTCTACTTCCGAAAGTGAATCCATATCGGCGATATAACCTGCGACGGAATCGTTAGAATGCAATTGCAAAAAGGCATCACTTACTTCGGGATAGATAAACATACATACAGACGCTGTCACTCCCAGAAGGAGTAGAAAGGAAATGAGATGATTTGACCTGCTTACTCTGCTTTTTTGCGTTTTTTGCATAAAACAAGGTAACCTGCGCCTGTCACGCAGAGAAGCGAAGCGGCTGCTACATAGATGCCGTTCATACCACTGCCTCCTGTTTTCAAGGTAATACTGTCGCGGTTATCGACAGTCATCTGCGCAATACCGTTGGTGTGTTCCAGCTCTGCAGTGGACGTACCGACAACGATTTCTGCTTTGGTCAGATTTCCGTCTCTGTCAGGATCTGCGGCGCTGAAGGATACCTGAATCGGTGAGCTCAGCAGGTTTTTACCCGGCTCGGTCTTTGTCTCTGTCAAAACATAGGCTTCCGAGTCCAGTCCCTTGATATAGAGATGTCCGTCACTTGTCGGACTGATTACGCTGACAATGTCTGCCTCATTATCATTTGTGTTATCAAAAATGTGATATGTGCCATCGGTTTCTTTAATCAGATCCAGTGTATCCTCATCACGGGAAAGTGTGAATTCTACCAGAGAAGCATCACTGACGCCGCGTTTAAGGATGTCAAGCTCATAGGTGTAGTCATAGACGTGATTACCCTCGTAGGATTTTTCCAGGGTATTGGAATTTCTCCAGGTAAGTGTCGGATGGTTTTCGTTCTCCGGAAGGGTTCCGATCTTTGCATTGCTGTTCAATGTACTATCGAAGAAAACAACTACCTGACCGTTTGCTGTCAGTCCATCAAGCTTTTCAAGGCCGCTTTCTGTCAGTGTTACTGAGAAGCCATGCTGATCATCATCAACGGTGACTGTATAGTCTTCTGCTGTCAGATCCGTAAAGGAATCGAAATCAGAGGACTTGTCCGGAGCGGAAATATTGGCGCCATACGCTACCCTGGTGACAGCTTCAAAGGTTAGTCCCTCTGTCATTTCATCGGAAATCTGATAGCTTTTGTGCGTATTGCCCGGCTGCAGCTTTGGCGCATCTGCGTAAATGACCTGAGAGATGCTATCGCCGATCTGGTAATCTTCCTGATCTCGAAGCAGACCTTCATCCTTTGCATCCGGATCAACGATTTTCTTTGTAATACTATTTGTCTGGTCTTTCGGATAAACATCTACGTCATACTGCCATACGGTACCCGGCTCATGGCCATCCACTGTTCCAGTATTAGTCATTGGAATAGCGATGAGGAAAGGGTCTGCCGGAGATTCAATAATAGGTGCCTCCGGATTAGGAGATGTATTGATGGGGTTTCCGTTTGCGTCCAGACCGTCATGGGCAGAAATATCTGTTTCACCTACCAGATAGAGACCCAGATCCATATTTTCAGCAGCGGTCTCACCATTACTATCAGTCATAGCCATGGCTGTACCTGTGGCAATGTAATCGGTCAGCTTTGTCTGTCCGGTGTAGGTACTGCCGTCACCTTCTGCTCTGTTTACAGCATTAACAGCTGTTTCCATAGCTGTAATGGTATAATAATCGCTATTTCCAATGCGTGTACTTTCCAAAGTAATATGCATTTCCTTAAGCAGAGAGAGGAAGCTTTCGTCGATATTTGTGTAATATACACCAATGGTTCCGTCTTCATCCACTTCAGTGATATCCGCGATTTTTTTGTAGGAAAATTCTACATCTGCTACGGCAGTACGGTTTTCAGCATCATTGACCAGACCGTCGGCCACTGTGCTCTGTCCATCATTTTCAATGATTTTGTGCAGGGTCAGGGAGCCCTGTAGTGAGCTGTCCAGTGAGGATGATGTCGTCAGGGCGCCTGCAGGTGTGACCAGCATACTGCAGGATAATGCGGATAAAAGAAGTAATTCCAATACTTTTTTTCTTTTCATGTTTGATCTCCTTACATGAGCGCCATGCATGGAAACACATGGCGCTGCTTTACTTTTTGATATTTGTGTATATTCAATTCATTGATCATCCCAAAGAGCTATTTTTTTGGCATTTGACTCTTATTTTGTCGGATACCTCTGCTTAAATGGTGTTTGTAATTATTGATATTTAGTGATATCTAGATAGAAAGGTCTATGTTTCCTGCTTCTTCCGCAGGTAAGGTTTTTTTCGAAGAGAGGTTTTTAACTTCTCTGCCGGAAACTATCGATTTTTTTTCGATAGAATTAGATTTTGAATGATAAGTTTTTCCGTGGTCAGATATATAACTAACCCGTTTTCGGATTTTCCGATAAGTAAGATCCTCTGATGTGACGATCAGATCATTGATCGGTACGCGCAGCAAAAGGCTTAAAGCGTACAAATTATCGAGTGAGGGAAGGGCATCTCCCCGCAGCCACTTATAAAAGGTGGACCTGCTGGCCAGACCAAGCCTTTCGGCAACCTCTGTACTGGTCAGGTCCTCCCTTGCGACAAAATGTTTGATCTTACGCCCCGTCAATTTCGGATCAATCGAGGGGTAACTCACATAACTACGCTCCTTTCTTTTATGGATTTTCCATTAAATGGAATATTGCTTTTCATACGATTGTTTCTTAAGTGTTTTCAGATTAATTGTGTTTTAGGTTAATTGCGTTTTAGATTAATTGTGTTTTAGATTAATTGTGTTTTAGATTAATTGTGTTTAGATATTCGTTTTTAAATATTCGTTTCTTAAATGAATTCGTAGACTTTTTCATAGACACATTCTCAGACATCACAAGGCAGAATGTATTAGATGATTTTTGAAATGAATATCTTTAGAAAATAAAACAGATTTGTTTTATTAAGGCTATTATAACAGAGTTTTTTCTTCTTGAATAGTGACTGCGTTGGACACTCGGCCATTTTTCATGGTTTGCAGAAGCAGACAAAACCCGCACATACAAGAACTCGAAGGCCTTGCAGAAGCAAACAAAAATCACACATATAGGCACCTGAAGGTCTTGCCTAGCAGAAACTGCAAAATCCCGCGGAGTGTTAGCTTATAATAGTACAATGTTCTTCTTACTTAAACTGCTTCCCAGCCGGCTGCTTTTCCCCACCATATGTAATGCATGAAAATGCTGGGATATTTGTCTCCATAGATTTCCTTTAAGGATGGGTTCTTTTCAATATAGGTGTGTACATTGAAATTAGCGCTGGCGACCCGCCCTTGCTTCATACCATCGGTGACGAAATGGCGCAGTATACCGTAGTCATCCTTCCAGTCATAGGCCTGCTGTATATCTGTGTTATGATCATAATAATAATGGTAATCATAGACATCGCTGTAATCTACGCCATTGTAGCTTGTGATAGGCCGGAAATTGGGTGTGCCGGTGGCGATTCTTCCTTCACGTTTTCCATACAGAGTATAATGCTCATAGTACTTCTCCCACTTATTACCATAGGCTATACGAAGATCCTGATAATTCAGCATATAGGTTTGCGGGTTGAAATTTGCGCTTCCCTGCATGACCCATTCCATGCCATGGGCACGGAAATATGCCATCGCTTTGCTCGCATCGCTTCCGCAAGCTTTCTTTACAGATGGGTATTGCTCCAGAAAATAGGTTGGATCAAAGATGCTGGCATGCGCAGATGAGATACTTACTCTACCTTCCCCATAGCCGAAAAAGCAGTAATGGCGGAAGCACATTTCCCTGTCATTATTAAAATATGACGCTACGTCTTCGTTTTCTGACATGTAGTCGTCAATGTTAAAATAAGGGCTTGCCTGTAATCCTTCCCGTATACCCGTGGTAAAGAAATGAGCTGCCGCCTGTATCTGGTCAGACTCAGAACCGGAGCCGTAGGCCGCTTTGATTTTTGGATTATTTTTTACATAATACTTATAATCATAAACTACAGAAAAATCTTTTAACTTTAATGCACTTGAGGACGGGTAAACGATGGTATTGTTTCCATTGGAACATTCATCCAGCTCCTGAATAGAAAAAGCCTGTCCGCTGTAGCGGCCGTTTGCATTGTGTATATATACATTTCCATGTATATCGATGCCTGACCAGACCATATAATGGCCGCCACCAACCAGGGAAAATTTACCATGGGTAGGATTACCTACGGGATAACCCATGCCCAGGGCCTGGATTAAGGAAATTTTTTGCTCGGTCGTCAGATAATGAATATTGTTTTTCGCAGCTGATTTAAGGCCTGTGCTATTTTTGCTCACATCAATCGGTTCGCTGTCTCTACCGTAACGAGAGGCCAGACTACTGAAAACAGATGTTTTTATATTTCCTCCCGATCCTAGATCTGAGGAAGTAATTCGATTCGCAACGTCTTTTACAAGCTTGGCTTTGGCACTTGTCGAATCATTTGAAATCTTCTGATAATAGCCTTCGATCATAGCATAGGTGATGACAGAACAACCTTTCGCACAGACAGATTTATCCCCGGATAAGGCAGGTATCTGCACATAGGCATAGGGAGAGACTGTTTGATTTATATAAGGCATGGCAGCGTTCATATCATAAGAAGAAGGCATGAGAACCTTCGTTTCCGCATGAACACATTCTGCGGTAGAACCGAGAAAAAGACCAATACCTAACATAGCTGTTACGACAGATGTCAAAATATTTCTGTGTATTTTCATAGAAATCCTCCTTCATTGCATTTTTTCATGCATGACAGAGGATATAGAAAAGATTCCAGAGAACAAAAAAGACTGACTTCTGATAAGATTTTGGTAGAACCAATTATATCAGAAATCAGTCTTTTATGTAAATAACCGCATCGGACACTATTCGAACTCTGAGACAAAGTTAGCTGCATCGGGCACGATTTGACCTATGGAACACAGTTTACTGTATCAGACACTATTCAGCGCTTGAAATACAGTTCTATTATTCGTCATCAGCTTTCCAGTACTTTCTTCGCTCTGCGAAGCTGCTCCAGAGAGTAATCTGTATGCGGAATCTTTGAAAACTCTACACGGAACCAGTTTTCCAGAATGTTTTTTTCAAAGAAGGAATAGGCCTCTTCCCTGGACAAAAAAATGGCTGCGTTGCGGAAGAAGTTTTTGTTTTCAATGAGGCCGCATCTTTCATTTTCGATAAATTTACGTATCTTTTCCGGGCGATCCACCTGATGTGCTTTCACATAGTCTTCGGTAATCTCATCGATGATATACTCACCGTAACGCTGCACGAAATTCCTACTGCTGTCGACAGAACCCTGTCGAAGAATAGAAATGGTCTGTCCTACCTGTAATGAATCTTTTCTGATCATCTTTTTTTCTCCTGATTATAAAGTATGTAAAAAATGTAATATTCTCTTAAATATATGTATTAGATATATTGATGAATTAAATCTACGTAAAACATGTTTCCGTATTTATAACGCCATTTCATACCATGCCGCAAGGCTACGATATTCCAATACTGCACCTTTTCGCCGTTAGACTTCTCTTCTGCATAGGCCATCGACAAGTCAAAATCGTATTTCTGACCATTTTCCGAAACATAGACGATAAAGTTGTTTCCGTAATTATAGGCTTGTAACAGCGTATCAATATCGCATTCAAAGTAGTTCAGCGCGTTGAGCAGTTCTTTGAAATAAGCGCATCCCTGAGCAATGGATTCCTCCGGTGTGTATGTGTTGACATCCAGACCGGCAGATTCACTGGATTGCATAATATCCGAGCCCTCGCCGCCGGATTCTACCTGAATAATGGCCAGCAGGTAATCAACATATTCTTCAATATCATACTGGGCAGCATATTTCTCTACCGTATCACGGTATTGCAGAACAGAATCGCTGATCTCTAATTTTTCGGTAGAATTCAATTTTTTCTGAAATCGGACATAAGAAATACCGGCAGTTGTGAGCAGAAGCAGAATGATCAGCCCAAGAACCAGAGCCAGGACTTTACTGAAACCGGATTTCGATTTCTTCCTCGCTTTTTTGGGCCTTTTGCGTATCTCTTTTGTATTCTGCTGAACACTCCTGTGCCTTGCAGTTTCTGAAAGCGGAACATTTGTTTCGGATGCGGCATTCTTTACATCTTTCCCGTTTTCAGCACCGGCAGACTTCCTTTTCTTTTTATTCGAATGCTGCTGTGACCTAACCGGCGCAGCTTTTTGAATGCTTTCCTGTCCGGGGTTTAAATCCCGTTTTTTGCTTCGATGCTGACTTTCATTAGCATTGTGGCTTTTTTCAGAAATTTTCTTATTTACGGAGCTTGTCTTTTTATCGGAAGGCGCGCTTTTGCCGAAATTCGCGTTTTGATCGGAAGCATGCTTCTTGCTTCGATTACTTACGCTGACATTTTGGTTTAAAGTATTCTCACTCAAGAGCTCTTTTCTATTTTTTATCATCGTTTATTTCTTCGGGGATCTGACGGACATGAACCTCTAATGCGCGGCGTCTGGCAGCGCGGGTAACTACTACCTTCAAGCCCAGCTCTTCAAAGCTATCGCCAACCTTGGGTACATGCTCCAGGCAATCTACTACCCAGCCGGAAACAGTACTGAATTCTGCATCTTCCTTGATCGCAAAGAGGTCAAACAAATCCTCCAGGGCTGTGGAGCATGCGATAATATAGGAACCATCCTTCTGCTTATGAATCTCTTTTACAACTTCGTCATGCTCGTCCCAAATTTCTCCTACTAATTCTTCTATAATATCTTCCATGGTAACGATACCCTTGGTACCGCCGTACTCATCCACAACCACCGCCATATGCATTTTGCTCTGCTGCAGGCTGCGCATTAACTCGTCAATATGAGTGCTTGGCGTGGTGTAATATACCTGGGAGACACATTTCTTTATATCGGTCTCTCCTCTATAGCGAGCCGTATAAAAATCCTTCTCATGAATAACGCCGATAATGTTATCCACCGTTTTTTCATAGATCGGGATACGTGAAAATCCACTGGCTGTAAAAGTCTCTGCCACTTCCTGGAAATCCGTTTCTCTCGGAAGCGCGATCACATCCACGCGAGGCGTAAAAATATCACTTACCTCCAGATCATCGAATTCGATGGCAGCGCGGATCAATTCACTTTCCTCGGCATCGAGACCACCTTCGTTCTCGGCCTCTGATACCATGGTCTTTAACTCCTCATCAGTGATACCGTGATCTTCATCAGAACGGAAAAGAGCGACCATCAGCTTCTGCCATAAGGAAAAAACAAAATTCAAAGGCGTAAGTATAAAAAGCAGAAGCCGTAACAAGGGCGCAGACATCATAGCCCACTGTTCCGGGTGTTCTTTCGCCACCGTTTTCGGCGAAATTTCACCAAAGAGAAGAACGACAACGGTCAATACCACCGTAGCTACGGTCGGACCATACTCTGTTCCTACCAGTTCCGTAAAGAGAACGGTCGCAATAGCTGTCGCAGAAATATTTACTATATTATTTCCAATAAGGATCGTAGACAATAATTTGTCAAAGTCTTCTGCCAGCCGAAGTACCAGAATGGCTTTCTGGTCCTCCTCTTCTTCGGCACGGTTTTTCAGGCGAATCCGATTTAGACTGGAGAAGGCCGTTTCCGTTGCCGAAAAGTAGGCAGAGGCTATGACAAGGAATATCAGGACTACGATCATAATTATGTGGGATGAACTCATACTTCGAAAAATCCTCTAAATCATAATTCAAAAAACATCCATGGACGATGCACAATCAACAGAGTAGTAAGTCAAATCTTCCACTCTGTAGAAGCATCCATCGATCCTTTATAATTCAATGTGAGATAAAACCTCACCAATACTCTCGTGGAATACCAGTGTGGCCTGTTTGTCACGATTGGTCAGGTCACGATTAATGATGATCAGGTATTTACCCCGGAAGTCATCAATCAGAGAGGCTGCAGGATATACAGACAGGGAAGTACCACCGATGATCATACAATCTGCATTATGCAGCAGGTGCATAGAATTCATCCAGGCATCATTAGGCAGTCCCTCGCCGTACAGAGTAACGTCCGGTCTTACCATACCGCCACAGTAAGGGCAGGTAGGGATTGGATCCATGCTTTTAAAAATGAAATCCGGAGACACTTCTTTTCTGCAGGCGCTGCAGTAATTGCGCAGTGTCGTTCCGTGAATTTCCTGTACGTTAAAGCTGCCGGCCTTCTGGTGAAGGCCATCAATATTCTGTGTGATGATGCCGTCCAGCTTGCCTTTTGCTTCCATCTCCGCCAGCTTCTTATGCGCTGCATTCGGCTCGATACCTTCTACATTCATTTTCTGACGATAAAACTCAAAGAAAACCTTAGACTGACGATACAGACAATCATTGCTCAGAAGATATTCCGGCGTGAAACGATCAAACTGTACATCATGCTGGTTATACAGACCGTCTTTACTGCGGAAATCCGGGATACCGCTCTCAGTGGAGACACCGGCGCCGCCAAAAAATACAATGTGTTTACACTCCTGAATAATTTCGTTCAGTGCTTTATACTTCTCTTCCAACGTAGCTTCGCCTTTTCCAAAAATGCTCATAAACTGTCTCCTCTCCTAATAATGAATTTTTATATCTATTTCATAAAATCTCAAACAAGAAACTTTTCCCTTATCCGGTCTTTATCAGAAAATATGAATTTGCGATCAGAAGCAGGCATCGTTTCCGGTCCGGATGCTGCTATGCTTAAATGTTTTCTTTCCGGAAGCATAGTCGGCTACGATATCTCCGTGACCAAATAATTTATATTTATAAGTAACCAGTCCCTCCAGGCCAACCGGGCCGCGGGCATGAATCTTTCCGGTACTGATGCCTACCTCTGCGCCAAAGCCGTATCGGAAGCCGTCGGCAAAACGTGTAGAACAATTGTGATAGACACCGGCAGAATCTACCATCTGCATAAAACGTGCTGTATTCTCCTGATTTTCAGAAATAATACTGTCTGTGTGGTGAGAACCGAAATAATTGATATGTGCAATAGCTTCGTCCACATTATCCACCAGCTTTACAGAAAGGATGAGATCCAGATATTCTGTGGCAAAATCTTCCTCTCCCATTACTTCACAGCTGATGATCTCAGAAACCTCTTTCGTTCCGCGGATTTTTACATGATTCTCCCTAAGGGCCTCTGCCAGTACCGGCAGAAAATCCTTTGCGATGCTGCGGTTGATCAGCAGGGTTTCTACAGCATTACATGCGGCTGTATACTGGGTCTTCGCATCGATAATAACCGGAATAGCAAGTTTCTGATCAAAGTCTGCATCCACATAGATGTGACAAATACCGTCTGCATGACCCATAACAGGAATCTTTGTATTATTCATAATATACTGCACAAAAGCGTTGGATCCGCGTGGAATCAGAAGATCCACATCTTTATCGCAGGAAAGCAGCTCATCGATTTCATTATGCAGCTCTGCCTGTAAGAGACAATTCTCCGGAAGACCTGCGGCAATCGCGCTGTCTTTAATAATTTCGAACAATACCTTGTTTGTTCTGGCTGTTTCTTTTCCACCCTTTAGAATAGCGCAGTTTCCGCTCTTCAGACAAAGTGTAGAAATCTGCACCAGTGCATCAGGACGTGCCTCAAAAATAACGCCGATGACACCGATCGGGCAGGTCACACGATAAAGGTCCAGACCCTGGTCCAGACTGCGTGCCAGCTCAATTTTTCCGAGCGGATCAGGCAGACTGATCAGCTGCGCAATACCGGACTTTACATCCCCAAGCTTTCCTTCGTCAAATTTTAATCTCTTCTGTACTGCTTGTGCTACACCATTCTCCTTCGCTGCAGCCATATCCTCTGCATTTGCCTGAAATATCTTTTCTGCGTTTGCAGAAAGGGCTTCCGATATAGCAGCCAATGCTTTATTTCTCTGCTCATTATCGGTCGCAGCAAATACCGGTGCTGTCTGTTTCATTTTCGCTGCTTCTTCACGTATATTCATAAATGATAAACTCCAATCTGATTACATACTTAGTCAGATTATAGCATACTTCGACCTTTGTGAATAGTAACATTCCATGCTTGAAAGAAAAGCTTGATACGAAAAGACTGTAAAAAAAGGCTGTAAGGAAAAGGATGCAAAGAAAAGGTTGCAAAAAAAGCTTGCAAAGAAAAGGCAGATTACCCTACTTCCGAAGATGTATGGAATAGGTTTGGTAATCTGCCTTTTAATATACCGGCGAATATATGCTTTCTATGTCCTATTATAAATACAGAGGAAAATGTTCATGATCTATGTTATGCCGAAAAAACCCAAATAAGCGTGCAGCGTGCATGCTTCATAAGAAGTATTTCCGTTTCCTATCATTCATAATAAGGTACACAGATGTTCTGGTCTGCGTATATTCTGCTGTCAATCATGTTATTAATAGCTTTGATTTCCTTTATATAGTCATGAATATCATCATACTCTGCGGTCATATTTTCTTCTGCAATAGACCAGAGCGTATCTCCGGCTTCTACATGTACTGTTTTATAATATTTATTCGTTGCTAAATCCTGTACGTCTGCATTGGTCTTTACCGTAGTAGTGATCAGAAGAATAAATACGATCACCAGGCAAGCTGCTAATGAGAAAAGGCCGGTGATCAGATCATGTTTACGTTTTCTGCGGCGCATATCTCTGCGGCTTTTTTCAGAAGCTTTTCTTCTTCCGGCAGAATTCATGCCTTCAGCATGATTTCCGTAGTTTTTATTATTAAAAGCTTTATGAGTATCGATAATATCAGTATTTTTCATTCTTTTAGCAGCAGCGTGTGTTTTCTTCTGTGTTCTTTTCACTTCTTTATTGTTATTCTTCTTTGCCGTATTCATTTCTCTTCCCCTCGTAAACTCCCTGTTTAAAACATCTATAAATCAAAAAAGAACATATGTTCTGAATACTATTATAGATATCGAACATCTGTTTGTCAATGCGTTTTTTCGAACATATGTTTATATTTTTATTGCTTTTAAGTCAGGAAGATGCTATTATGTATACATATTAAAGGTAAAAGGGAGTTTCCTCATGGAAGATAAAAAATTAACAAAAAGACAGGAAGCTATTTTAGAATTTATAAAGAAGGAAATTTATGATAAAGGTATTCCCCCGACAGTTCGTGAGATCTGCCAGGCTGTATCCTTGAAATCTACCTCTTCTGTTCACTCTCATCTCGAAACACTGGAGCAGAAAGGCTATATTAAGCGTGCGCCCGATAAATCCAGAACGATCATTATTCTGGATGAGGATTTTCAGAACATGCGCTGGCAGAGAAATGCCGACGCGGTAATGACGGAAATACCAACAGCAGAGATCGCCCAGGTTCCTGTAGTGGGACGTGTCGCAGCAGGTGAGCCAATCCTGGCTGTGGAGAATATCGATACCTACTTTCCTATGCCGGTAGATAAACTTCCGAATGCGGACACCTTTATTCTGAAAGTAAAAGGTGAAAGTATGATCAATGCCGGTATCCTGGATGGCGACTTTGTTCTGGTAGAAAAGACAGAGAAAGCCTATAACGGAGAGATGGTTGTCGCCCTGATCGAAGATTCAGCCACGGTAAAAACCTTTTATAAAGAGGCGGACCACTATCGTCTGCAGCCGGAGAATGACTACATGGATCCGATCATTGTCCCGAAAAATGAACTTAGCATCATGGGACGTGTCATTGGTGTCATGAGATTCTTCTCCTGATCAGCAGGACCAGGGATGCACCGTATTTTAAAAAATTTAAACAGCATTTGATCGGTTATTATAATAGTATTAAAGAGACTGTCGCATATACTTTTCAGAGATGATTTGATGTATATTGCGGCAGCCTTTTTTTATCCCTTTTAAGAGTCCTTCCATATGCGCTATGTCCGAAAAGATTATACAAAAGATAAAGCTAAGCCAGCACTTATAGTTGGTGGGGCTGGTTTTAAAGCATTGTCCGTCCCCTTTCAGAACAAAATCCATAGCTTAAAGCTATTTTTAAACAAATAATATTTATATGAATGCATGGATTAACACTACTCTCCTTTTATGATAATATATTAACAGATTCACAAATCTACTTAACTGATACACGAATCTATTTCACGGAGTCATAAATCTAGCTGCTTTACATAGAAAGCTGAAAATCCAATCCGAAAGGAAGTATATATAAATGAAAGTTATCGATATTTTGAACCGGAAAAAAGTAACGATCTCCTTTGAGGTATTCCCGCCAAAAACCACAGCCAATTATGCCAGTGTGGAATATGCGACGGAAAAAATCGCTGCCTTAAAGCCTGATTTTATGAGCGTTACCTATGGAGCCGGCGGCGGAACCAGTGAGTATACATTGAATATTGCGAAAAATCTGAAGGATAAATATGGTACAGACGTACTTCCGCATCTGACCTGTGTATCCTCTTCCAGGGAACACGTAAGAAAGATGATCAGTCTTTATAAGGAAAAAGGATTTCAGAATATCATGGCCCTGCGCGGTGACATTCCGGAAGGTGGACGTGTCGCTTTTGATTACACCTATGCCAGTGAGCTGATCGAGGATATCCGTAATCTCACAGAAGATGATTTCTGTATCGGCGGCGCCTGCTATCCTGAGGTACATCCGGACAGCGCTACGAAAGATGAGGATATTGAAAACCTGAAACGCAAGGTGGATGCCGGATGCGAATTCCTGACGACCCAGATGTTTTTTGACAATAGCATTCTCTACAATTTCTTATATCGTATCCGTAAACACGGTATTGACGTACCTGTTCTGGCCGGAATCATGCCGATCACGAACAAAAAACAGGTAGCCCGTACTGTAGCTATGTCCGGCACACAGCTTCCTCAACGCTTTATTTCCATGGTTGACCGTTTCGGTAATAACCCGGAGGCGATGAAACAGGCCGGTATTATTTATGCCACAGAACAGATCGTTGACCTGATTTCTAATGATGTAAATCACATCCATGTCTATACAATGAATAAGCCGGAAATCGCAGAAGGTATTCTGAACAATATTTCAGAATTGATCAAATGATCACGCCGGATTATGCGGAAATCATCCGCTACCTTGGTTATAAAAAAGGAATACAGCCGGATGAGCAGGTCATGGAACGTATAGAGCATTGCGTTGCCGAATTAGAAAAGGTCATCCTGCCGAAATCTGTAAAGCGATATTTTCCGATTATCCGGGATGCGGATGGCACGATGTATATAGATACCATGAAAATCCAGAGCAGACATCTTTCCCACAACCTCAAAGGCTGTGAGGAAGTATGTCTGTTTGCTGCGACATTGGGCATTGGTCCGGACAGACTGATCCAGCGAGCCCAGCTTCGCCGTATTGCAGATGCAGTTATTTATCAGGCAGCCGGGGCTGCCATGATTGAAAGCTATTGTGACCAGGTAAATGCTGAGGTTGCAAAGGAGACCGGGGCGAAAGGACTTTATACGAGACCACGCTTCTCTCCCGGTTACGGTGATCTCCCCTTGGAATTACAGAAGGATTTTCTGGAGATTTTGAAAACACCGAAAACAATCGGATTAACACTGACAGATTCATTATTAATGATGCCATCAAAGTCTGTTTCTGCTATGATTGGTCTGGCAGATACGGATGAAAATTGCCATCGTAAAGGCTGTTATATCTGTACAAAAAAAGATTGCGAATTCCGTCAGCTTTGACAGGAAATGAAGGAGGAAATAGATTTGAATTTAAGAGATCGAATCGGAAAGGAATGGCTCTTTTTCGATGGTGGAACCGGTACAATTCTGCAGGAGATGGGTTTAAAGGGAGGAGAACTTCCGGAAACCTGGAACCTCTTACATCCAGAAAATATTATTGCACTTTATCGTAGTTACCTGGAAGCCGGCGCAAATATCTTCAACGCCAACACGTTTGGAGCTAATCGTTTGAAATATCCGGAAAATCTGGAAGAAATCGTCACGGCGGGCGTTACTTTGGCAAAGGAGGCGCGCACTCTCTCCCATCGCGAGGATGCCTATATCGCGCTGGATATGGGACCGACAGGTAAGCTTCTGGAGCCTATGGGTGACCTTTCCTTCGAAGATGCGGTTTCTCTATACGCTGACGTCGTAAAGGCCGGGGCAAAAGCGGGCGCTGACCTGGTCCTGATCGAGACAATGGGTGACGCTTACGAAATCAAAGCCGCTGTCATCGCAGCAAAGGAAAATTGTGATCTGCCGATTTTCGTTACCATGGTCTTCGACGAAAGCAGAAAAACGCTGACCGGTGGTTCACCGGAATCTATGACAGCCTTGCTGGAAGGTCTGCATGTAGATGCCCTCGGCATTAACTGCAGCCTGGGACCGAAACAGATGCTGCCGATCGTTAAGCAGCTGGTGGATGTGGCTTCTATTCCTGTTATCGTCAACCCCAATGCCGGTTTGCCAAGAAATGAAAACGGTAAGACTGTCTACGATATCGATGCAGATCAGTTTTCGGATTATATGGCAGAGATTGCTGCCCTTGGCGTACATGCCCTGGGTGGCTGCTGCGGAACGACACCGGAGCATATCAGAAAAACCATCGCCAAATGCTCTGTCATTCCGTTTAAGGAGCCTGTAGACAAGCAGAAAACCCTGGTTTCTTCCTACTCTTCTTTCGTGGAAATCGGCCCAAGACCTGTCATTGTCGGCGAAAGAATCAACCCTACCGGAAAGAAAAAATTCAAAGAAGCCCTGCGTAATGATGATATCGATTATATCCTGGACCAGGCCTTTGACCAGGAGGAAGCAGGCGCTGACATCCTGGATGTCAATGTCGGTCTTCCGGAAATCGATGAGCCGGAAATGATCACGGAAGTTATCCGTGAGATTCAGGCGGTGATGAGTCTTCCTTTGCAGATAGATACCTCCGATGCCGAGGCTATGGAGCAGGCGCTTCGTATCTATAACGGAAAACCAATGGTCAATTCCGTCAACGGAAAACAGGAAAGCATGGACATGGTTTTCCCATTGGTAAAGAAATATGGCGGCGTGGTCGTTGGTCTTCTTCTGGATGAAAATGGCATTCCTGCAACGGCAGAAGAAAGAATCGCCATTGCTGAGAAAATTTATCATGAAGCAGAGAAATACGGTGTTCCGCGCAAGGATATCGTCCTGGATGCCCTGGCACTGACCATTTCCTCTGATCATCATGCAGCTGTAGTAACACTGGATACATTGCGCCGCATTCGTGATGATCTGAAAGGACATTCCATTCTCGGCGTTTCAAATATTTCCTTTGGTCTTCCGCAGAGAGAAAACATTAATTCTAATTTCTTTACCATGGCTATGACAAACGGTCTTTCCTGTGCCATCATTAATCCAAACAATGCAGCCATGATGAAATCATACTACTCTTTCATGGCCTTGATGGGATTAGATCCGCAATGCGGAAATTATATTCGCGTATTTGCCAATGCACCGGCTGCAACACCGGCCAATACCCCGCTTGTAGCTGCAAAGCCTGCAAATTCTGCGCCGGAAAAGAAAAAAATGACGCTCATTGAATATATAGAACGTGGAAGTGATAAAGCAGCCGCGCAGTTAACGACAGAGATGCTGCAAAATAATGAATCACCATTAAACATCATCAATGAACACCTGATCCCGGCACTGGATAAAGTAGGAAAAGGTTTTGAAAAAGGAACGATTTTTCTCCCGCAGCTCTTAATGAGTGCGGAAGCCGCAAAGGCTGCCTTTGACATTCTGAAAGAATCTATGAAGGATGCGCCGCAGGCCAGCAAGGGACGTATTATCCTGGCTACTGTCAAAGGCGACATTCATGATATAGGGAAAAATATTGTGAAGGTTCTTCTGGAAAACTATGGCTATGATGTGCTGGATCTGGGAAAAGATGTGGAACCGGAAGAAGTCGTCGATGCTGCCATTCGTGAGAATATCTCCCTCGTAGGCTTAAGTGCATTGATGACCACAACGGTTGTCAGTATGGAAAGCACGATCAAGCTTTTGAAGGAGAAAAAACCGGATACAAAAACGGTTGTCGGCGGCGCCGTCATGAATGAAGAATATGCTGCCCAGATCGGCGCAGATTTCTATGCGAAGGATGCCATGGCCACCGTAAACTACGCAAATACACTTTTCCTTTAATTCTATTTGTTAACTTGTTTTATGGCTATGGTTTTGCATCTTGTTTGTATGCAGGGCGATGAGTCGTGTTGCCGTCATAAACGTCAGCTCTTTTCTTTGATTTCTAATTATGGGTATAAGAATAGCCGGACTGGTGGAGATGAATCCGCCGGTCCGGCTGAATACTTATTATCTTTATTTTTTTAGAAATATTACTCCAACAAGTTAAAATTCGTCATCTTCCCTGGATTTATCTTTTTTCGTGTATCCCTCATTTTTTTTCATGATAACACGGGAAGCGATCAGTAATACAATAATGTAAAGAACCACGACTGTTCCGTCTATGATCAAAATAGAGGTCAGTACGCTGTCGGTACGGTTTATGAAAGGAACATTTTGCATAAAGGAGATGACGGCTGTTGCAATAGCCAGTACAATGGTGCATACGCCGGTAAATTTCGCAAATGCGATCTGGGACTCTCTCGTATACTTATCACTCTTTTTGTCCACCATACTTTCCGGGTTGATCAGGCTTTTCACACCTGTAAACAGAAATAAAACTACAAAGACTAAATTATACATAAAATTTCTCCTCCATATTTTTTTAGATATAAATGCGATTTCCCAGTATTTTAAAGAAAATCAATCAAAAACGTAATCTGCGAATCTTTTTCTCTCCGGAAATATAAATCCTTTTTACCAAGAGTATCCGAAGCAAAATTAAAACAATCGCAACGATGAAGAGCGGTAAAAGCTTTAATACTCCCGGGAGCATTTCGAAAAAGGGGCCGCCGATAGCATAAGCCAGTGCGCCGGGTACCAAAAGCTGGACAAATGCCAGCAGAACTACTGCTGTGCTGCTCTTTGTGGCAGCGGTCTTTTCATTACTCCAGCTCACATTTGCATCCCGGATTCCCAGCAGCATATCCATAGCTACATATTCCTCTGTGAAAAGAGCCGTGAGGATGACCGGAATAATAATATAGTAAAATGGCAATTTCACCAGAATGGCCATCAAAACCAAAAGAATAAATACATATCCGGTAATGGTGATATGTGAAAACCTGGTCGCCATTTTTCTTTTAGCTTCCAGCTGATCCTTGTAGGATACCGGGATCTGTTTCATGATGAAGAAATCATTTCCCTCTCGTGACAGGCTTGAGAAAGCAAGTGTCTCGGCAAAAAGCGGGATCCATGCAATAAAGGTAATCGCTACGCTTAAAATGAAGGTCATAAATACAAATGTATCAAAGTCTCCCCAATTCATATAGCTGCCATTGCCGGATGCATTCGAATTAAACAAGGTCATGAATAAAGGAATTAATTTCTTCATCATTACCAGGACAACAACCGGCCAAAGAAAACCATATAAAAAATTCTGGGTAAAATAAGCCGGATTTCGTCTTACCAGACGATACTCTTTACTCACCAATGCATCTATAGGTTTTTTCTGCCTGCAAAGCTTTTCAAAGACCGCATCACTTAGTTCTTTTCCCACCTTCGCGTTCTGCATATTCAAAGCGCCCCTGAGATAGAATTTGTCCGCGAGAAAGAGGAAAACGACAGCCACTAAAACTGTCAGAAGAAGAGCCCCCAAAAGGTAAAGCACAGATCCATCTGAAAGATAAGTCTGGCTTAAGCCGACTACCGGAACAGAATATTTCCACTTTTGGGAAATATCAGCCGCCACATTAAAAACCTCTTTCACATCGATTTCTTCATTAGACGCGAAGAAGTAATAAGCCAGGATAGCTAAAAATCCGAAGAAGGCGCCGATATAACGAAGAATCTGAATATTTCGCAGCAAGGTGATAAATGACATGATCAGAATCACAATGGCTGCAATGACGCCGGTAATAAATACCGGAATCATGATACAGGACAGAAGCACCACGATATAAACAGATAGCGGCTGCATATATCTGATGGAAATGCCCACCTGGACCGGAATCAGACAGATAACGGTAAATATAAGTGCCTTCTGCAGATAAGATAAAACGCGCAGAATTGCAATCTCCATAGAGGAGAAAGGCAGGGTGATCAGAATTTCAATATCTGAAGACATATACATATTTTGTAAAATGCTAAAGATGCCGAAACATAGAACGATAATGCTTGCCAGCAGTCCCGTTAAGGCATAAAGGATACGTCCACCGCCGAAAGCCTGCAGCATATCTGCAAAATGAAATGCCAGAAAACCCAGTCCTGCCGCTATCACAAGTCCGATCACAATCATGGCGATTCGCTCACTATTGGCATCACTTTCGTCATAGCTTGCGGATCCCATGGACAAGCCTCTTTCATTTTTGCGAAGCATTTTGTATAAATTTAAAAGTCTTTTCATAGGATTACTTATTCAGTTCCAGGAATATCTCTTCCAGATCATCTTTTCCGTATTTTTTCTTCAGAGAATCGATATCACCGGTGAACTTCATTTCTCCTTTCCTGATGATCAGCACGTCATCGCAGAGCTTTTCGGCCACTTCAAGGACATGGGTGGAGAAAAGAACAGAGCGACCACTCTGGGCATGCTCCTTCATCATTTTTTTTAATTCATAGGCGGATTGCGGATCCAGACCCAGCATAGGCTCATCCAGAATCCAGATGGACGGCTCATGGATCAGGGCTCCGGCCAGCATAATTTTCTGCCGCATACCATGAGAATAGGTAAGTATCATATTATTCAGGGCATCATAGATACCAAGTCTTTCTGTCAGCTCACTAATCTTCTTTTTTCTGCCTGCCGTAGGTACCTCATAGATGTCTGCCATCAGATTCACATATTCGATGCCTTTTAAGCGCAAAAAATGGTCCGGCGAATCGGCCACATAGCCAAATTGCTTTTTCGCATTTAAGGGATCTTCCGTGATGTCTATCCCATTCAGCTTGGCATAACCGCTTGTGGGCTTCATAGCACCTGTGATCATCTTTAAGGTAGTCGTTTTTCCGGCACCGTTATGACCGATAAAACCGGTAATACAGCCATCTCTGGCTGTCCATGAAATATCATTGACTACCTTTTTATCATTTCCAAATACCTTCGTAAGGTTACAAACCTCAATCATTGTATCCTTTCTCCCTTCTCAATTGTAAAAAGATAAGAATCTATCAATATAAATAAATTTTCTCTTAAAAATAATTTTACCATTACAAAACAATTCATTCAATAAATAAGTAAATGCAGATAGCGTAAATTAAAGCTAGAAATTAAACAGGCATTCTTGCACCAGCCTATCCGCGTGCAAAAGCTGCTCTCCCACCGGCTATGCCTCCGACCTTTGTCACTATGCTTTCAAAACAGCTGCAGCGTGGGAAGATTCTGAATTTATTGACAAAATTTACCCCTTAACATATACTAAATTTATAACTTTTTTATAAATTTATATCGAAAAGAGGTAATTTTTATGTCATTTACAGAAGCTATAAAAAGTGTTTTTACACAATATATAGGTTTCAAAGGACGCGCAAGACGTTCTGAGTACTGGTATTTCTTCCTGCTGAACATCATCGTTGGCATTATACTGGCCGGTGTACCCACTTATTTAACCTATTCTATCGGTGGCTACTCATCAATGGCCAACATTTTTAACATTCTCAATCGTGTCTGGAATATCGGAACCTTCCTTCCGGGCCTGGCTGTTGCTTTTCGTCGTTTGCATGATGCAGGAAAATCCGGATGGTGCGTACTCTTCGCTATCATTCCGATTATCGGATGGATTCCGCTGCTGATCTGGCTTACCAAAGATTCCGATCCGGGCGACAACCCTTACGGACCTAATCCGAAAGGAAATAACGGACCATACTATCAGTATTGATTCTTTCAAAGCCGGTTAGATATCGTTTTTAAAGCAATTTTATTTCAAAAGGAGGGACTTATGAGCAGACGTGAAGAATTGACTCCTGATCAATTGGAGAATGTAGCTGGTGGAAACATCCTGGATGATATCTCTGCATGGATTTCCGAGAACAAGGATAACCTTTTACAGGATGTAGTCGAGAATGAAGTACCAAGGTTATACAATAGACTAATCCTAAGTCTTGGTGTAGCCGGCTCTGTCCTGCCTGACCTCGACACATTTAAGCAAATGCTTGAAAATGCAGGTGTGAAGATTTCCTGACCTTCAGGAAAATATCCGGATGTCATGCTACTTTAGAAAACAGATGAACCATCGGCTTATGAAGATATTCATAAGCTGATGGTTCTTTTTCTTTATGCTGTGACGATTTCCCCCTTAGCTTCAGGATCGTCCATAATGATTTCTTTGACACCGGCCACCTTTATGGATCCGCTTTTCGGGTTTTTTATACTATCCACTACTGTAGTAACTTCCGCTTCCACCTCTGACTTTTCAAAAGCCAGATCTGTATCGATCATTTCACAATTGATCAGCTTTAAGTTCTTACAATAGCAAAGTGGCTGTGTACCGATAATTTTACAATTTTCAAAAGTTACATCCTCACAATACCAGGCCAGGTATTCTCCCTTGATCGTTGAATTACGCACAAGTACGTTTTTCGCATGCCAAAAAGCATCCTTGGTATCGAAATGACAATTATCAAAGCTGGAATCAGTAATATACTGAAAGGAATATTTTCCCTGAAAAATGACGTTGTCGAAGGAAAGCTTTTCTGAACGCATCATGAAATATTCACTACGGGCAGTACAGTCTTTCATTTCCATATTTTTTACTGACCAGCCAAATTCCGGGGAAATGATATCGCATCCCTGCATACGCACATCGGAACACTCACGCAAAGCCTTAATACCATGAAGCTTAGAGCTTATGATCTGCACATCCTTAGAATACCAAAGGGCTGCACGGCATAATTCTGTCAGCTCAGAGCCTTCAATTTTCAGCCGGTCATCATGCCAGAAGGGATAACGCAGGTTAAAAAAGCAATCCTTTACATCTATATCCCGGCTTTCCTTTAATGCACTCTCGCCATCCGCCGGTCCGTCAAAACGGCAATTCCAAACCTGAACGCCCTGACTTCCGTACAAGGCTCTTTCTTCATCAAATACTTCATTCTGATATGTCGTCATCTGTTTTCTCCTAAATCTATCTTTTATGCAAGGACGCATAAGGCGTTCCTGATGCAGTGGATTCGGCGTCGGACACCCATCCAACGACTTGTATTTATCTGACCAAATATCTACCTTAAAGCAAAGGATAAAATTAGTCAACATCTGTTTATTATCTCTCTATGTCATAATTTGCGCTATCCTTGGGGAGTATTCTAAATAAGACAAAAGCATTTTTAACCGTGAATATATTATCGCAAAGACATCTTTATTGCAAATACTTATATTCAATATCATATTATTCCTTAATGGAATACCTTAACACAAAAAAGAGGCCGTACATTTGCAATTTTGAAATCGTAAATACGACAGCCTCATTTTCAACTTTAATAATTGTTTTCTTGCGATGTGTTTCTGACTTTGAGAATATTATATAGCAAGACTGCGATAATGACGATGGCCGCACCGACCAGTGACAAGGGTTTCAAAACTTCTCCCCAGAAAATAGCTACCCAGATGGGGTTAAGAATAGGCTCTACAGTATCGATCAGCGATGCCGTTACGGGATGAGTATATTTGGTTCCCTCAGAAAAGAGAATGTAGGCAATGCCGACCTGTACCACACCCAGAAAAAGAATGGCCGCGATCGTCGGCATAGAAAAATCACTTTCCTTTAAGACCAGAGGCCCCAGGCATATACCGCAGGCCAGCTGCCCCAGCATGACAGATGACAAAGCATCTCCGTCCTCGAACTGATTGATGATAAATACACCGCCATAAAATACCCCTGCCAGAACCGCCAGGATATCACCCAATATGTGTCCGGCAGATAAGCTATCTATAAAGAAGCAAAGGATGCCGACCAGAACCACCAGGATGGTGCAAAGGTCCAGCTTTGACGGCTTTGACTGGAAAAATATATACATCATGATAATGATCCAAATGGGGACAGCATACTGCAGGATAATGGCATTGCCGGCCGTGGTCATCTTATTCGCCATGGTAAATAGTGTCGTAACACCTGCCAGGCAAATAGCGCCAAAAATGACTGTTTTATTAATCCGCAGACGATGGCCTGAGAAGCGCATATAAAGAATAATTACCAGACAGGCGATCATATTTCGAACGCCGTTAATGGCCAGGGCGTTCCAGGGAACGATTTTCATGGCCAGACCGCCGCCGGAAAAACAGATGGCTGCGCCAAGCATCATGAGCGGACCATAATATTTCGAATGTTCATTTATCATAAAAAGCTCCTATGCCGCGTTTCTCGCGACTCTCTATTCTATAATAAAACTTTGCAAAATTTGTGCTTCTAAAAGTTTATACTGATAGAAAAACCGCCGCAATTCCAATATATGCTTACGGATGCGGCGGTCTTACATATCCTTTTGTATTGCTTTATTTCTATGGAGAGGTCGAAGACCTCATGTCCGTTTTTTATCACGGAATATTATATGACTGATTCGAATTAATAGTAATCCTCGTCATAGTAATAGTCATCATCATAATAATAATCATCCTCATAATAGTCATCATAATAATCATCGTCATAATAACTATCATCATCGTCATAATCATAAGAGCTATCATAATCTGAGGAAGTATCATAGGAAGAATCAGATGAGTTATCGGAATCCTCAGAAGATGTTCCTTCTTTATTAAATGTCACATAATTACCATTACGGCTGAGCAGAAGCTGGTTCCCCTCGATCGTATAATCCATACTCTCGCCACTGCTCTGAAGCAGACTTGTAGAAGTCCATGTACCGCTAATTGTCTGATCACCTGTGAGCGTGAATGTATGATCCTCGTTCATAGTGATGGTCTCATCAGAATCCTCACTCTTATAGCTACCTGTCACATTAGCGAACTGTGTCTGTGCTTCATGATTGAGCAGTTCAAAGGAATCCAGGACAGCTGCCATATCATCACTGGCAGCCATACCAGCCGTTTCACTCTGTACGGACGGTGTGTCTGCTTCGATTAGTATAGAACCGCCATTGTGCTCGATGGCTGCGAAGGATTTATTGGTCTGATCGCTGCTGTCGGCCGGGTCAGCTGTGACAATTCTCTGAAAACTCCAGTAATTATCCTTTCCGAAAAATCCCTCTGAACGAGTGACGCGGCTGTCATCATAATCTGAAAGCTTGTCATACAATGCGTCCTCAGGCATTTTTTCTGTCACATAGGAAACCTTGATCACATACTCGCCCTTGGTCTGGTCATTATAACGAAGTGCTGTGATACCGGATTCTGTGGTAGTATCGACTGTAATTTTTGACGGATCATAGAAAACGCGCCAGCCATCAGCACTTTCATATACGGATTCAGCAGTCAGCTGAGAACCTGAAACGACGGAGGAAGCTGTAGAAGCAGAAGAAGCCGTAGCGCCGGTCAAATCCAGATAGGAAACAGCGCCGGTCTCGGAAGTGGCACTTTCGGTACTTTCCGCGCTGCTTTTACCACATCCTGAAAGCAAGGCAGCACTAAGAAGGCCTGTCATCATAAAATAGAATAATTTGTTTCTCATATATATCCCCTTATTTTTATACAAATATTCGTTTTTCTCTACTTATAAAACTTTAGCTTTTTAAAGGCGAAATGTCAATGTTACATTGTTCATTTTGTAGTTCTTATGTGCAATTATCTCTATATTTTTATTCCGGGTACGGTGTCACTTTATTTCATATTTTAGATCGACCCGGGAAATTTTTGTCAATTAGTCCGGTCTCCATTTCAATTATTCTTTCTCGAAGATTCCCAGATATTGACCAAATTTTTCCAGAGAATCACAGGCGCATTCGATCATGCCACTGATTTCCTCTGTTTCCGGCGCAAGGTCCGGTACCATAACGACACGGGCGCCACAGTTCTTTGCAGAAAGGATTCCGTTATAGGCATCTTCGACAGCATAACAATTCTCCGGCTTCTCCCCAAGAGCCTGGCAGGCTTTGCTGTATATCTCAGGATCCGGTTTCCCTTTCGTCACCATATCACCTGCGATTACCCGGTCGAAATACTGAAAAACACCCAGATCTGTCAATTCCTTCTTTACATATTTGAAATCTGTGGATGTCGCAAGCGCAGTCTTTTTTCCTGCTTTTTTCAAAGCCTGCAAAAGTTCCATAGCCCCCTTTTTTAAAGGCAGCTTTCCCTGCAGATAAGCATCGAAAAACATCTCTCCCACCTCATGATCATAGCGGTCAAAAGGAAAGTCCGGGCCGTAATCTTCAAGAAAAGACTCCCTGGTCTTACGAATATTTAAACCTAAAGTTTTGCAAAAGCTCTCTTCTGCATGGTCGAAGTGATACTTCTCTCCGACTTCTACCCAGAAGGACATCAAGAGGCGTTCAGAATCAATGATGACCCCATCCATATCAAAAATAACAGCATTAAAATCTTTCATACGAAATTTCTCCACTTCAATTTACATTCTATTTCATAATAACTGTAAATTCCATAAAGCGCAATTTTTTCAGCAAAATCCCGTCATCGGTTTTCGGAAAACTCTTGACGTGGTAAGGTGAACGTTATAAAATAAGGCATGAAAGGTTTTTAGAAAACCGATGATAGAGTATCGATATTTAGAAATTATATGAAAGCTAAACGACTATCAACTGTCTTCAGTTGGTGGGGACAATATTGAGAAAGGACTATTCGCTTATGCATCATCACTACTATGCTGCACCAAATATTTACGCTCCTTATAGTTCCTGTTTTATGGTAAAGGAACCATGGAGCGCATTAACACATTTTATAGGATTTTTATATACGATTATTTTGACACCGATATTGCTGATTCACGCATCTGCGAACGGGGCTTCCCTGGCAGCGATGATTAGCCTTAGTATCTTCATGTTTGGCATGCTGCTGATGTTTGGCGCCAGTGCAACCTATCATACATTTCTGGTTGACCCGGTAAAAGAAAAGCTTTTGAAAAAAATCGATCATAGCATGATTTTTTTACAGATTGCCGGCTCTTACACCCCGCCCTGCATATGTGTTCTGGAGCCAAAGTACGGCCTTCCTCTCCTGATCCTGGTATGGGGCATTGCCCTGATCGGTATTGTTTTTAAAATCTGCTGGGTTACCTGCCCTAAGTGGCTTTCTTCTGTCATTTATATCGCCATGGGCTGGAGCTGTATCCTGGCTATGCCGCAGCTCTACCTGCATCTGCACGGTCTTGGCTTTAATCTCCTCTTGATCGGCGGCTTGTTCTATACGATTGGCGGTGTTATTTATGCTATGAAACTGAAAAAGCTCAATGAGCTCTGTCCTAATTTCGGCTCACATGAAATTTTTCATGTAGCGGTTATGATCGGCAGTCTCTTTCACTTCGCCTTTATGTACCTGTTTATCTTTTAAACCGGGTAAGGATATTCAATATTTTAAGGCTTTTTGAAGACACTTTTCAGGCGCTTTGTTCAGATAAGGCTTTATTTATAAGGTATTTATAAGGTTGAATCTCCAAACTTATCAGACACTCCATAAATAAACACATGCTTCTGAAAAAGCAGATGTCTACTGTGTATGTTTCGAGATGGAAGACCACATCTGGAATACGACCCCAATTAGTTCATGAAAAAAATGGGAATATCAGCTCTGCCATAATCGAAGCCGTCTCCTGCATAAATCGCTCCAGATCTTCCATATCAAATACTTTCGTTTGGAAGTGGGTTTCATAAGGCTGACGCAAAATTTCTTCCAGCTCTTGCAGTACAAGGGAGAGGTTAGCCGGATAGACTTCCTTCACCGGACAAAGCATCTGTGATGTCATGGCTTCATCAAAATACGGAATCACGGGTGCATATTTGTCCATAAGATAATGGTTGGACTTGCTGTAATCACCGTAATAAAATGCCCCGGAGAAGAAATCTTTCACCGGGATCAGCGTATTTCTTTTCAGAACATGGACATATTTCACGTCATGCCAGGTCTTCTTTTCCTCCCCGGCTTCATTCTGAAAGACAAAAATATCCGGCCAGAACTTTTTCACGTAAAGCCGATCCAGGTGCAGGTGAGCCCAATAGCCAAGCATCAGCGGCGTGTTCAGCTGACCAGCGTAATGCGCCATAAACTTATCCATATCCGGCGCAATCGCTACATTTCCCAGGTCTTCCTCATTCCAGAAATGAGAGCTGATTTTTTCCTGTTTCTTTTTTGTATCCGGCAAAAGGGCACCCAGGTAAAATTCGTTTTTCCAGGCATCGTCCATAAGAAAGCCTTTCCCTTCCAGAATATCTACGATCAATTTCGCCTCCGTCAAATGAATAATATAGCCAGGCATTATTTCCTCCCTGCTTATAAGGTATATTTTTGTTTGCAAATCCCATACAAAGCTCCTATAATACGAAAGGCAATGCATTTATTAAAATATGGATTGCAAATTTTTTTCACATGATTTGTTTTTATTATACGAATTATGGGAAAATAAACAAGGAGCTCTTCAGATATGAATAAAGACTTGACTGTAGGTAATCCCGAACAGATTTTATGGAGATTCTGTCTTCCGCTTTTCGGAAGTGTCATTTTTCAGCAGTTATATAACCTTGCAGATTCATGGGTTGCCGGCCGTTTTATAGGCGAAAATGCCCTGGCGGCTGTCGGTAACAGCTACGAGATTACGCTGATTTTTCTCGCTTTTGCCATGGGCTGTAACATCGGTTGCTCGGTCATCACCTCGCGTTACTTCGGTTCAAAGGATTATGCAACGATGAAATCCGCCGTTTCTACCTCTATGATCACCAGTGCGATCTTCTGCTTTATGCTGATGCTGATCGGTTTGCTGGGCGGCGCAGGGCTTTTACATCTGATCAACACACCGACAGAATTATTTGATGATTCTCTCCTTTATCTGCTTATTTATACCAGAGGATTGCCTTTTGTATTCTTTTATAATATTTCTACAGGTATATTTTCTGCGCTGGGAGATTCCAAGACACCCTTTTATTTCCTCGTGGTATCTTCCCTTTCAAATATCGCAGTGGATATTTATTTCGTAAAATCTTTACATATGGGTGTCGCCGGCGTAGCCTGGGCTACCTTTCTCTGTCAGGGTGTCAGCTGCGTCCTGGCTTTGACCGTTATTATGCGCAGACTTCAGAAAATACAGGTGGACCTTAAACCGGCACTTTTTACATTGCGGCTTTGTAAAAACTTCCTTTTGGTTGCAGTGCCGAGTATTCTGCAGCAGAGCTTCATCTCTATAGGAAACATCATTCTGCAGAGTGTCATCAATAGCTTCGGTGCCGGGGTTATAGCCGGTTACGCTGCAGGTGTAAAGATCAATAACCTGGTGATTACGTCCTTCACCACCATCGGAAATGGAATTTCTAACTATGCTTCACAGAACATAGGCGCAGAGAAATTCGATCGAATCCCCCGGGGAGCCAGGGCCGGCATCAAGTTTGTCTGGTGTATTTCTCTGCCATTCTTTCTGCTTTACTTCCTCTTTCCGAAGGTATTATTGCGCTTCTTTATGGATACGCCATCCGCTGATGCGCTGCGCTCCGGCGTTCTCTATCTGCGGATTCTCTCACCATTTTACTTCGTCGTTTCTGTAAAACTGGCAGTAGATGGTATTTTGCGTGGCGCCACAAAAATGAAAGAATTCATGATTTCTACTTTTACGGATCTGATTCTGCGTGTGCTTTTGTCCGTTGTCCTTTCAGCCACCTTCCTTGGCTACACCGGTATATGGTGTTCCTGGCCAATCGGCTGGAGCATCGGAACCGCACTCTCCGTTTATTTCTATAAAAAATGTATTCGAAAAGCCTAAGAGAAGAAAATCTCTCCCCTCAAGCTTGCTTTGCATACAAGTAAAAAAATACGCTGTAGGACAAAGTCCTACAGCGTATTTTTTCCATAAAATTGTGCATCTTTATTTCAATTTTCCATAGGTCTCATCATCCACTGCTTCCAGCCATTCATTAGATCCATCCTTCCCGGGAACTTCTACTGCCAGATGGCTAAACCAGGAATCCGGAGCAGCGCCGTGCCAGTGTTTGACACCTACTGGAATATTGATGCAATCACCCGCTTTCATTTCCACTGCATCCTTTCCCCATTCCTGATAATAGCCACGTCCTGCCACGCAGACGAGGATCTGACCACCACCCTCGGAAGCATGATGAATGTGCCAATTATTGCGGCAGCCTGGCTCAAAGGTCACATTGAAGATTCCGACTTGCTGCATGGAAACCGGTGCCAGATAACTCTGTCCGATAAAGTACTGAGCGAAACCGTCGTTTTTCTGACCGATTGGGAATACCATGGATTTGGCATGGGCCCGCATATCTTCATCCTCATAAGGAAGATCGCCTTCACCAATCTCCCAAACTTCCTTGGCCAGATTAAAGACTGCCCACCCCTTAGGCCAGCCTGCATAGAATGCTGTATGAGCGATGATCGCTGCGATCTCTTTCTGCGTTACACCATGTGCTTTTGCATTCATCAGGTGAAACTTCAGGGAAGAGTCTGTAATACCGGAGGACATCAGAGCAACTACCGTAATAATACTTCTGGTTTTTACATCGATATCCTGATTATTCCAGTTTTCTCCAAACAATACATCATCATTATAGTGAGCAAACTCCGGAGAAAATTCTCCAAGCGCATTTCTTCCTGCTGTCTGTACAATTTTTTCTGCCATATTGATTTCCTTTCTTAATCTGTGAATCTGTGCTGAAGCCGGAAGGCCTCATGTTCCTTCTATTTTAGCTTTCGAAGGGCAAATGCATCTGGGCGTACTTCTGCACCTGTTCCTCAGTCGCATAGTAATATTTCTTTGTGCCGTCCAGTTTTGCAATCTCTGACATCTCTTCTTCGGTTAAAGTGAAGTCGAAGATATCAATATTATCACGGATGTGGTCCGGATTTTTGGAACCCGGAATGGTCATAAAGCCCATCTGGGTATGCCAGCGCAGGATAACCTGTGAAGCGCTCTTATGGTACTTATCGGCAAGCTTTCCGAAAATTTCTTCCTGTGCGAGACCTGCATCTCCGTGACCAAGAGGATACCAGCCCATGAGCTTTGTGCCATACTCTGCCAAACGTCCCATGATCTCACGCTCCGTGCAGTAGGGATGTGTCTCCAACTGGATTGCATGCGGCTTAATTTCAGCATTTGCCAGTAGATTTTCCAGACTCTCGTCGTGGAAGTTAGAAATGGCGATGGATTTAGCCCTGCCTTCTTTGTAAGCCTTCTCCAATTGACGGTAACCGGCCATATAATTTCCCGCAGGCTGATGGATAAAAAGCATATCCACATAGTCAAGACCCAGACGGGAAAGGGTACTTTCTACAGCTGTCTCATTCTCATAAACTGTTGCCCAGAGTTTTGTGGATACGAAGACTTCTTCGCGGGTTGCTATCCCCTCTGCAAATGCCCTGGCAAGTGCTTTGCCGACTGCCTCCTCATTCATATAGGCATTGGCTGTATCGATCAGGCGATAACCCAGTTTTAATGCTGCGTATACTGACTTTTCTGTATCCTCCGGGCTGATTAAAAATGTGCCGATGCCAAGGGCAGGTACTTTGATGCCGTTATAAAGGGTGATATAATTCATGATTTAGCTCCTTTCAGAGGTAATGAACCTTTTTCAGGTAATCTCTGAGATATTTTATCAATGTCTAGTTTACAGGAGAAGCAATTATATGTACAATACTAATAGCTGATACTGCTATTCATATTTGAATAGTGACAAATTCCCCACCGAGGAATTTGCTGCATGCATGGCAACTGAAAGGATTGATATATATGATAGAATTGCGTTTACTGGAGCAGTTAGCTGCATTCGCTGAGTGTGGAACATTAAGCGCTGCCTCGGAAAAGCTTCATATATCCCAGCCAACGCTTACCAGATCGATGAAGCAGCTGGAGGATGAGCTGGGTCTTGCGCTCTTTATCCGTAGTAAAAATCATCTGCGGCTGAATGAAACAGGCGTTTGCGCAGCGGAGTATGCCGGACAGGTTCTTGCGTCCGCTGCAGATTTTGAGAATAAGATCAAAGCTTATGACCGCAGTCTGCATACACTCTCCATCGGCTATTGTGCTCCGGTGCCGCAGGCTGTGCTGACCCCTCTGATCAACACTCTTTACAGCGGCATGACAATTGCTGCCGATATGACGGATGATGCTGACTATGAAGAAAAAATAAAGCAGGGCATCTATCAGCTTGCTGTCCTGCATTACAAGCCTGCAGATGACTCCTTCTATGCAAAAAAATGCGGCAGTGAATCGCTCTATATATCGCTTCCTTCCGGAAACCCACTCTCCTTCTATCCCCAGCTTCACCTGAAGGATCTGGACGGGCTTTCCATTCTCCTGCTGCAGCGCATCGGCTTCTGGTCAAAGATACATCGGGATAAGACGCCGAACAGCAAATATCTTTTACAGATTGAGGAATCATCCTACTCTGAAATTGGTGCTAATTCCGGCTATCCAATGTTCTCCTCCGACTATTTTATTAAACGCGGGCAGACAATTTCCGGCAGAATCAATGTCAGGCTCGCTGATCCTGAATGTAGTACAGATTACTATCTCGTATGCCTGAAGTCTGAAAAGGAAAAACACAAGAAACTGTTTCAACAGATATGTGAGAATACTATCAGCTAATCATAGCAGGACTGGAGGATTTCCTTTGAGCAGGCATACAATGGAAAACATGCTTAGTCTATTATTGAACAGAAAAAAGAAGCCATGATCCTCATTTTGACCATGGCTTCCGCCTGTTTTTACAGATAATTGCTCATCCCAAAACCTTACTCCTCGTCTTCATCTACCTCGGCATCCCCCAGAACCCAACTAAAATTTAATGGATATTTTAGCGTGCCTGTCACTGCATTGATCATACAAATCTTGTTTCCCAGTCCCTGGGAGGACCTGATATAAGAAAGCTTATCCTCCGGCAGACAACATGATTGGACAAAGCGGAGCAAAAAACAGCTGATTGAGATATTCATAGCAGGCATCAATGGCAACATCTTCAACATTCAATTCCTGCTCCACGGAGTGCCCAGGCAATCTTACAGCTTTCTTCCAGTTCCTCACTTTTTCCGAAGGCATCCATGAGATTTTTCCCGCCGGTGACAAGGCCATGATGGGAAAGGAGCCAGCCTGTATGATCTCCGCTTTCTTTTCTGAATGCTTCAAAGAGTTCCTGCGATCCGGGTTTATAATAGGAAATGAGTCCGCAGGATCCCATCTTCATGCGCAGGTATGGCGTGTGATCTGGGACACAATCCCCAGAATCAAGCCCTGGTACACAAGACCAGAGCACGGAATACGTGGAGTGTGTATGAATGACTGCTCCTTCCATCTGCCCCGCAGCGATCAGCTTATCATACACCATAAGGTGCAACGGTAGTTCCTTGGATGGCTTGGGAGAGGCCTTGTGCTGATCAGAAGCGCACTCTTCACAGGTCTTGCCCGCATCATTATCCGACTTCTCCTGATATGGCACAATGGCGAAGTCCTTCGGCGTCAGAAATCCAAAACAGGTTCCGCTGGCAGTAATATATATTTTCCCCTCGTGCATGAAGGAAAGGTTCCCTGTCGTGCCACTCCCATACCACGATCAAAATAGCTCTTTGCAATCCGGCAAGCCAGATCAAGTTTTTGCGTAAGACTCTGTATGCTCATATGTTTTCTCCCTTGCTTTATCGCAATAATCACTGTCAGGATTCAGAATCCCTTGAATCCAGTGACTTTCTATCTGTCAGCGCCAGTGCTCTGCCAAAGAAGTCTTCCTGTCCGAAGTTTCCGGATTTCAGGACGAGGCGGATATCCGAATTCTCTACCGGAGTCATGACCGGAACGCCTGGTGCGACAGATTGGCCGATGTGATAGGCCTTGTATCCCAATGCCTTTGTCACGGCACCGGAAGTCTCTCCACCGGCTGCAATAATCCTTGTGACACCCTGCCCCATCGCATAAGCCGCTGTGCCTGCGAGTATTTCCTCAATCTTTGCAGCCAGCACTCTTCCGGCTTCTTATCTAAGTATACTCTGCAAAAAATCATGCCAACAATTGTAGCAATGACTGCTGCCAGTAATCCCCATGCAATCGAGACACCCACATTCAAATGAAGAATCTCCGCCATAGCTAAGGGACCGGGCGTAGGTGCAACCAAAGCAAATGTTGTCAGTAGAGAAAGCGATAAAATTGTTCCCAATGTTCCAACTTTAAACTTTGTACGTTTCGAAAGAGCTTTTGCCAGAGGGCTCAGCATAATCAAGGCCTCATCTGAAAACACCGGAATACCCACAATAAAGCCTGTAGCACCTAAGGCGATATCGGACTTATCTTCTCCACAAAACCCGATCAGCGTTTTTGAGATACGCTGCATGGCGTTTGACCGTTCCAAAAAACCGCCGAGCATGGTTCCGAAAATGATTACAATACCCAGGCTTTTGCAACTGGCTCCAAATCCATTAACTACCGTTGATATTGCATCGTTCGCCGGAATTCCACATCCGATTGCAATCAATAACGCCGCAAGGAGCATCGCCGAAAAAGCTCCCATCTTTGTCTTCATCATCAGAATCAACATAATAACAATCCCGATTATGAAAATAATTAATTCCTTCACTGTTAACCCTCCTTTTCTGAAATGTCTGAAATGTTGCCGCACAAAGCATTAATTAATCATCAATTTCCTATGTTGTTGCTTTGTTGTATCTAATTATATTCTTTGAACAGGTTATTCTCTAACTTTCAGCCCGATAATCTGTATCAAAATGATACAATTTTTGACCATTGTTTTTCAACAAGTGATTTCTGATAGGGGAAAGGGATAGAATTCGATGTGCAAGATATTTTCCGAAAAAAAATTTCTAACAAAAAAACTCTTCCAGGTGGTTTTACAATATCGTCGAACTGACGAAAAAAGATACTAACCACTGAAAGAGTTATTTTGAAATCATATTGTGCCGATTGAGAGCCTTATCCGTTTTCAAGCTTTCTATATAAAGTACTCCTTCCTATTCCCAGTTTCTGTGCTGCACGGGAATAATTCATATCACACTCCTGTAACACTCTGTTAAGTACTCTTCGCTCTATATCCTGCAGCGTTCCGTCCAGACTGACCGCATCCGGATATTTATTACTGTACATACGATCACTGTCTGCCAATGCTTCCTCGATCCATTCAGCTTTAATCTTAGTAATAGATGCATTGATATGTACATTCGCAACTGCTCTGTCGAGAACCTGTCCCAGCTGACTCAAATTGCCTGGCCATGTATATTCCATAAGGAGTTTTTCGCCACGTTGTTCTATACCGCACAATTTCCAGCCATATTTCCTGTTCATTTCATGGATACGATGCTCTATCATCAGAAGAACATGCTCTTTTTGCTCTGCCAGACAGGGAATTCGGATTTCTATTTCGCCGAATAACTCCAGCAGCTTTGCAGATATCGTGCGGTTTTTCCGCATCTCTTCGACACTCATAATTGAAGAAGCCATTAAACGGAATTTTTTTCTGTTTTTTGAGTAGGAAAAAAATTTCAGGATTGTTTTCTGGTGCTCACTTTTCAGCAAATGAAAGTCTTCAAAAAAAAGAGTTGCCTTCTGAATCATGACAAGCCTTCCGTACTGTATATGGAAGAGTTTTTCTACAGCGCCTCTGGTCAATTCCTCACACCTGATTCTTACAAAGGCGCTGTTTTTCCATTGGCTAAGATTATGGATTTCAATAGCGAACGAATTTCTTCCTGTCCATTTTTCACCAACTATGAGTGTTCCCAGGTTGACCGAAGCACTTTCCATTACCTGTTGTTTCAACAAAGCAGATGTCCTCTCTGAACGCATAATCAAATAGACGATATAATCCGTATAATTCCCCCGGTCAATGCTGAATGCTGCCTTCATATCCAGATTGAGATCTGTATTTTCCGATACATGGAGAATCCTGAAATGTCCAAACTCATCAATCCTGCATCTCATCCACTGATATTCCCAGTAGAAATTATGATCCCAGAACACACCCTCTCTATATTTTCCATGCTTTCCTTCTGCATCATTCATTGCTTTTTGATAGATATGCTGATGCTTTTCTGTAAAATTATTAAACAGCTGTCTTCCATCCAAATCTGTAATATCCCAGAATCCGCCCGGATGCTCAAGAAGATATTTTAAAACTGCATTTTCTTCAGCAAGCTGCTTCATACCTGAATTAGACACTTCTGAATATATTTCCATCTACAAACCTATATCCATAGAGGATATCCTTTCTCTTCTTTATAAATGCTATTTATCCACCTCGAACTCAGAGAAAGATAGCATTTGCCGTCTCCACGATTATACCCGACCGGCCCATACTATTCTCTTTCTCAATCAAGGTAATGAATCCTAGTGACTACAGTATTTTCATTCTGGGTCACTGAAGAAGCTTCCTACATGGATAAAGTACCACTCGTGGGAACATACCGACAGTTCCATGAGCCCAGCTTGCTATGCAAGACGATATTTTGTCCCGCGTCCATTGCCGACAGACAGCAGATAACCTGAAGATTTCAAAACATTTATAACCCGAACTGCCTTGTCTTTGCTCCAGCCAAGCTTATCAGCAATTTCCCGGCTGGAAAGCTGCATTCCACTCTGCAGCAAATCAATAACCTTTTGTCCATCTGTTGTGACATTATGTTTCTGTGACAAAACAGGAAGCGTGATCTTAATTGAGTTGTCATAAACATCAAACGAAGGTTTTACAGTACTTTTTGAATAACTTTCTCTTATTCTGCGAATGCCAGTTCCAAACATTTCTATATAATGCATCCGGAAGAACATGCTACCTACAACGGGATTTCTCAAGCACGAGATATTGCCGGAAAGGTATTCCTCCGCTGATAAGCCTCTCGGCAGACCGCCTGGAGAGATAATCTGAATTCTGTCCGGATACATTTCAACTTTGATATGTGCATTAAGGTCCCATGTTCTGTGGACCAAAGCATTTGCAACTCCCTCACGAAAGGCTTCTTCCGGAATCAGATCTATGTTTATGCGCTCAAATCCTTCTATTTTTTCATACTGATAATATCTCTTGAAAAGTGCAATTATCTCATCATACTGTCTCAGAATGGATTCTCCCGAAAAAGTTGCCCGATCCAGAATTTCACTGATATTCTTTCCAAATCTCGCCGCATCGATTCCGCAATAGGAATTCACATCTGCAAAAAGTGCTGCTGCAACATTAAACGTTTTCTCCTTCGTGTAAAATCCAAAAGTACGGAGCATATCGTCTGTGAGAGAAGATATTCCCAATGTTTCAATCAGCTTCTTTTCAAGATATGTAAATGTCATGCTTTGGTCTTCGGCTGTAAGTTCTTCAAAATTAAGATTTGCCCCCTCTAAGGTAAGTCGTTTAAGTTCCAGATTATCCACTTCAATGGTTGCTGTATCACTTCTTCGATACGCTTTACCTCTGTAAAGGTAAGGTTTGTAATTTCCTTCATTAACTGAGAGCGTGACAACATTTGTGCCGTGATTGATACTCAAGGTATAATCCGGTTTTGGACTGATGCTGTCATTGATTCTGTTTTCTATATCAAGGCATGCCTGATTAGGATTTAAAATCCCACATATCGTTCCATCGTCATTTACTCCAAATTGAATAATGCCGGAATGAAAGTTGGCATATGCACTTACCGTTTTTAAAAAAGAATTACTCACTTCAGATTTGAATTCTTCTGGGTCTGTTAGAAAAAATCATCTCGGAAACCAACCTGGCGGTATCCGCTGCCCGACTTATGGTGAATACAGAATCTCAAAAAAAGAAGATCTCTGCCTGCAGCAGGCAGAGATCCGGGAGAATGTTCCAGAAATATTTCGAATAATGATTTTCAGAATGCTTCTTTTCAGAGAGGAATGATCGTAATGATGATTCCCAGCAGCAACATTCCGATGGAAGCAATCCAGTAAATCGGTATGCTAAACTTCATGTGATCCTTTAATTCGGTATTGGTAAGGCCAATGGCCAGGTATGTTGCCGGAGTAAGCGGTGAAACCATCAGCGCCAAGTTCTTTCCGATGATCATGGTCACTGCGGTGCTAAGAGACGCAACACCATAGGTATCACCTACCTGCATAACCAGAGGCATGATGCCATAGAAATAAGCGTCAGTACCGATGCAGAGACCAAGAGGCATAGCCAAAACGCCAAAGATCAGATGGATCAGGCCTCCCAGCTGTGCAGGGATGATACTGATAATGACATTGGCCAAAGCAGTCAACATTTCCGTTCCATTGAAAATACCAACCATGGCACCGGCCGCAAACAGGGTACCGGAGATCATCAGAGCCGCCGGAGCATGTTTTTTTACCAGCTTATCCTGAAGTTTGAGATTCGGATAGTTGATCGCTAGCGCCAACGCCAGGGCCAGCATGAAAGCAACGTAACTGGTGATGATACCCTGGGACAGTAGTACGATTAGAATGACGGTCAAGGCCAGATTGAAGATCAGCAGCTTCGGACGTCTTAAAGACTCTGCCTCGGCAGATTCCTTAGCATCAACAGCAATTTCCTCCCCCTTGCCGACACCTGCTCCCTTCTTCTTAGCCCACATACCGAGCAGAACAGCTACAATGATGTTCATTACACAGCCTGCGATCTGAATCGGAATCATGACATGCCACAGATCGTTGGCGTCCATTTCCAAAACAGTAGCAGCACTCGGGAATCGATATTCATACGCTTATAAACCGGATACATGGCAGGAATCGTGATGAGAACGGTTGTCGCAGTGGTGCCGTCCAAATGGGCAATGGTTGCGATGATCGCGGTACAAATTGTAACTGCGATTACATTGTCACCGGAAATTTTAACCAGCGCATTGACAATAACATCAAACATACCGGTATCTGACATAACTCCGAAATAAATTACTGAGAAAATGAAAAGAATACCGTTACTGGTGGTTGTACCGATACCGTCTGTAATGAAATTCGCGACTTCCACCGGACTGAAGCCAAGAATCAGAGCAGCAACGGTAGGAATCAGAGACAGCACAACGATAGGTGACATCTTCCCTTTGAGGAGCAGCACGATAATTAGGACAATCATAACAAATGCAACAAAAGCTACCATTTCTACCTCCATATTCTTGTTATTTAATAAATTATTTAATAAAAAATGGCGCTCCACACACAGTGTGGAACGCCTTCGTCATCACTTATATGATAACACAGGTGAATTGATTACAAGCAAGAGTTTTGATGCTGTTATCCTTTTTTGTTCATAGGAAAATTTCACAAGATTCTTTGCAAATGATATATCTCGGTCTCTCTCCGTTGTTTCCGCCACCGCACTCGCATTCGTTTTCTGCGAAGCATTCCGTGTTTTTGATGTATCATCCGAAGATCCACAGGCAACCAGAACCAAAACAAGCAACAGACTAAGCAATGCCAAAGTTAATTTTTTCATATTTGTTTACCCAATTTGTATGCATCCCTGACTGCACGGCTTCTTTTTGTCATTGCCGGTGTGCCACACCCAAAGCCCAAAACCATACCCTGATCATTCAAGAACGCCTCGGGCGTTCTTGCCGCGGCGTGGCCGAGCGCGAAGCGC
>R14__coassemble_61_pt1 | contig 91427 bp, 90 predicted proteins | sample R14__metabat2_high_PE_005 | metagenome-assembled genome bin R14 | reverse complement strand
GCCACTGAGTTAAGTTTGTTACTAACCCCTACCTACGCAAAGCGCCCCGGAAGGGAGGACTCCCACTGAGTTGAATAAAATATAGAAAAAATCCCGGCGCCGCGACTTGTGAGGCGAGCAAATGCTAGCCTAGTCGGAGCAAGCGGGATTTATTTCTATATTTATTCTTAATAATGTATGATGTGACAGCTCTTTATTCCTTTTTCAGAACCTCTATTGCTTTCTGCAGCTGCAGATCATTTTCTGTCTCAATGCTATCATCGCCATCCGAATTTTCTGACTCCGTCTCGCTTTCAGCGTCTTCGCTCTTCTCCGGGTTTTCCACCACAATATCCGGTGTAATTCCCTTCTCGTGGATGTCATTTCCGTTCGGCGTAAAATACTTGGTCACGGTCAAACGAACCGCCGAGCCATCCGAAAGCCGGAAATAATTCTGCACAATTCCCTTGCCGTAGGTCTGTTCACCAATGATCGTACCTGCCTCATAGTCCTTGATCGCACCGGTAAAAATTTCTGATGCACTGGCTGAATTCTCATTCACCAGTACAACCAGCGGCACACCAAGAGTATCGCCATCATCATTATACTTATAAGTCCGTTTTCCTTCCTTATCTTCCTGGTATACCAGATTGCCCTCCGGCAAAATCGTAGACAATATATTGCAGGCAGAATCCACCAGACCGCCCGGATTATCCCGCAGATCAATGATCAGCTTTTCCATTCCATCATCCTGCAGCTCCTCCAAAGCCGCCTTGTACTGGGCTTCTGTGACACCTGCAAACTGTGTGATCTGCAAATATCCGATTTTTCCATCCAGCATCCGGCTCCGCACAGTATTCTGTTCAATTTCTGCAAGCGGCACGGAAAGCTCGATTTCCTTATCTTCGCTTTCCCTGTACAAAAGTAAATCCACCGTTTCATCTTCATCTGACCTGATCAGTGTACTCACCTCACTGCTGGTCATCCCATTTACTTCCTCACCATTTACCTCACGGATGATATCATTATCCATCACACCGGCTTTATCCGCAGGTCCGTCCTCTGTGATCGAAACGATCAGCATCTCGCCATCCTCTGCCCTCTGCGCAATGGTGACGCCGATGCCCAGATATTCACCCTCAATGGATTCCATCATCTGGCTATATTCCTCTGCTGTATAGTAGGCAGAATATTTGTCCCCAAGGGCTGCTACCTGACCGACAAACATATATTCCGTCTGCTCCTGCTCATCAATATCGAAAAGATAATAGTGGTCTATCAGCCGCTGGATTTCCTTTGCTTTTTTTATCGTCTGAATCGTATCCGGTTTCGTTGCCCCGTCTACGATCGGATTAATCATAAATAAAAAGTAAAACAGTGCAACTACCATCAATGTGATAACTACACCGCTTATGAAATATCCCCTTTTCACAGAGGCCGGGACATAATTATAGTGTCCCGCCTCTGTAACAGGTTTTTTATTTTCTTGTTTTTTTCTTCGGAAAATCTTTTTCATCATACTCTAAGATGTTTTCTGATCGTAATGATAGAACCGATCAAACCAATACCGATACCCAGAATAAGACCTACCGGCAGAAGATATGCGAACACAGTACCTACCGGCAGAAGTCCGTTCATCGCATCCTGTAATACACTGAATTTTTCCAGAATATACTCGATCGCTTTGTTATACAAAACATGAAGAATGGCCAACGGAATAGCTGAACCGATCAATCCGATAATAATACCCTCCAGGATAAATGGCAGTCTTACAAAAGCGTTTGTCGCACCGATCAGCTTCATAATACCGATTTCTTCTCTTCGAACAGCAATACCAACAGCTACGGTATTACTGATCAGGAAAATAGATACACCTAAGAGGATCAGAATGATCGCACCGGTAACGGTTGCCAGCAAAGTATTGATCGTAGAAAGTGTACTGGACGCTTCCTGTGACTGGTTTACTGTTCTGACACCATCCAGTCCTTCGATATAATCTACAAGCTCGTCCTGATCTTCAATTTCATCCACATAAACGACATAGTTTGCAGAATTCGCAAGCGGGTTATCCTGTGAGTCACGGAATCCCTCTTTTGCAGCTTCATTTCCTTCACCGAAATACTCTTCTGAATAAGTTTCCCAGGCTTCATCTGCAGAAACATACTGACAGGAAGAAACACTCTCCTGACTCTTAATCTGCTCTCCGATCTTATTAATACCTGCCTGATCCAAACCTTCGTCAAAGAATACGGTAATACCTACATTTGTTTCTACATTACGCATAATATAGGTGACATTCAGCATAATGGAGAAAAATAAACCAAACAGAAAGATACATGCTGTCATTGTAGCGATGGACGCAAGAGAAAACATCAGATTTCGGAAGATGTTTTTGACACCCTGACCTGCACTGTATCCTATTGTTCTAATCTTCAATATATACACCTTCCTTTTCGTCACTGATAATCTGTCCTTTTCTAAGACGGATTACCCTTTTCTTCATTGCATTTACGATTTCCTTATTATGTGTTACTACCAGAACAGTTGTACCACGAGCGTTAATCTCCTCCAGCAGACGCATGATCTCTATAGAGTTCTTTGGATCAAGGTTACCTGTCGGCTCATCACAAAGAAGGATCTGCGGTCTGTTTACCAGGGCACGTGCCATGGCCACACGCTGCTGCTCACCACCGGAAAGCTCACGCGGCAGAGAACGGTATTTATCAGCCAGACCAACCAGTGTCAGAACCTCCGGTACGTTTCTCTTAATCGCACGGTTTGATTTTTCAATAACACGCTGTGCAAATGCTACATTTTCGAATACATTACGATCCTTCAGCAGACGGAAATCCTGGAATACAACACCGATACTACGACGGTATTTCGGGACTCTGGATCTTCTCAGACGTGTCAGCTTGAAATCATTTACCACAATACTTCCGGATGTCGCATCCAACTCTTTCAGCAAAAGTCGGATCAAGGTGGTCTTACCGGAACCACTGTCTCCTACTACGAAGACAAATTCTCCCTGCTCAATGCGCAAAGAAATATTATCGATAGCAGCATTCGCGCTTTTATCATAATACTTAGTGACATTGGACAATTCTATCATTATTTATCCTCCAACCTGTTTCGAAAACCTGATTATCGTTGCCCATTAATAATCAAGTGTTTCCATATATTTCATATATTTAACAACCATCAGGGCAATCTTAAAAGTGATGGCATCCTCGAATACACGGAGATCCAGACCGGTGCTCTTCTGCAGTTTATCCAATCTGTATACCAAAGTGTTTCGATGTATATAGAGCTGTCTGGATGTTTCAGAAACATTCAGATTGTTCTCAAAGAATTTATTGATCGTAGATAATGTTTCTTCATCAAAATCATCCGGCGATTTATTCGCAAAGATTTCTCTGATAAACATTTTACACAGCGGGATTGGCAGCTGATAGATCAATCTGCCGATGCCCAGAGAACTGTATGCGATAATATCCTTTCCATCAAAGAAAATTTTTCCGACATCCAATGCCATCTTTGCTTCCTTGTAGGAACGTGATACCTCTTTGAGTTCGTTTACGATCGTACCGTATGCAATATGCATCTCCGGCTCATCATTTTTTCCAACGACATCCATGATCTGTGCCGCAATACTCTCTGTCTGCTGGTAACCATCTCCGGCATTCAGAGATTTCACAATGATAATATTTTTTTCATCTACTGCTGTGATAAAATCATTCGCATTGTTTCCTGTCAGGGAACGAATGTGATCAATCATTGTCTGACTTTTTTCCGGCTTGCTTTCCAGAATATATACGACACGGCGCATATTCGTTTCAATATGCAGCTTTTTCGCACGATTATAAATATCTACCAACAGCAGATTATCCATCAGCAGGTTTTTAATAAAGTTATCTTTATCGAAGCGCTCTTTATAAGCCGTCAGCAGACTGTGCAGCTGAAATGCTGCCATTTTTCCTACCAGCAGACTATCTTCTTCTGTAGTTTTCGCCACCAGGATATATTCCAGCTGGTGTTCGTCATAAACCTTAAAAAACTGATAGTTCTGAATTGTCTGGGAGTCCGCCTGGGACTGTGCAAATGCTGTAATCTCTGTCCTTGTAATATCCATACCATGAAAAGTAGACACCAGCTGCTTGCCTTCTACATCGACAATGGAAAAATCCATTTTTGTAATGTTCTTTAACCCATCAATCGTATTCTGCAACACTTGATTAGAAATCATTTCGCCTATCCTTTCTCGCTTTCTGCTCTTGCCCTTTTTTGTACTTCCTTTTACCGAAGCGAATGCTTCATGCTTCCATCAGCTGCACTTCGGTTAGCCATCATAATATTAGCATTAGTTTAATACAAAATGCACAAAAAGAAAAGAAATTTTTAAACATTTTTTCAAGCAAATCATCAATTTACATGATCACAACTCATCAAATTGACGGACTTTTCCATCTATTTTTCAGTTTTTATTCGTAATTTGTCTAAAAGCTGATTTCAGCCTGTGTTCAGACAGCCAGCCACGATGCATTCCCACGTCCTTCTGTAATTTCGGACTTTCACCAAGTGTCAGCCAGAGCTTGCCGAAAATCTTATTCTGATGGCGCAGGATAAATCCATCCTGCTTCTCGCCCTTTAATCCACTGATGATAACATCCGGAAATACAGCATTGATCTGATTAATGATCCGATCAGGCGATGTCTTCTCTCCGCCGGATGCGCTCCCTATACCTAAAATGCGAATTCCGGGATAATTATTTTTCAGATAAGCTGCAAGCATTTCACCCGTAGCCTGATCATCCTCCAATATATAAAAGCCCTGATCCAGTTTGATCATCTGCCAGAAAAAGCGATCCAGAAAACGATTCTCCTCCACAGCCTCAAAGACTTCTCCATGGTCAATACCGACTGCTTTCAGAACTTCTGTTTCTCCGATGATGCCCAGATCAAGTGTCAGCAGGTACTGTGCCCACCATTCTTTTTCCTCTACGCGCAAAAAAGAATTTCTGGTAACCAGTCCGATTGTATTCAGATGATCGTTTTTTATATATTCCAGGATTGTGTTCATGGCAGTATCAACACTCGTATAATCCAGACTATAGCCCAGAATGTTGATTCTGTTTAACATGTATTTCCTCCTTCAGATATATATGCAAATCGTAGTATAACATTTTTGTAACAAAATTGCAATATTCCATTGTAAAGGGGCTGTCGCATTATACATCGTTTTTCACTTAGCGGTATATTGCGAAAGCCCCTTCGTTCTTTATTTATTTTTCTCTCAAAAAATGCAAATGCTTATTCACACGCGCGCAGGTCTTCTATTTCTCAGACTTCGAAAAGCAGATCACCGTAGGAAGGCATTGGCCAGTAAGCTTTATCTACCAAAAGCTCCAGCTCATCCACCGGTCTGCGAAGAGCTTCCATCACAGGCGTGATCTCATCATGGTAATAACGTGCTCTCGCCTCACCTTCCGGCACACGATTTGCCATGGCTTCCTTATCCTTCAGGATACACATAGCGTCTCTGGCTTCTTTCAAAAGCTTTGTAGTCGCCTCCAGACGATCTCTTTCTACAACTGCTGTACCTACGCCTGTAGACTCGATTGCCAGAATTGTCTCAGCCAGCTGTTTATTATATCTGCTGACAGCCGGAATAATGTCCTTGCTGGCCATATGGATCATTGTTAAAGCTTCGATATTAATGCTCTTTGCATAATTCTCGTATTTTACTTCTGCTCTGGACTGCAGCTCTTTAGCTGTAAATACGCCAAACTTCTCGTACATAGAGATGGTTTCCGGTTTCGTCAGCTCCGGAATGGCATCCACCATAGAGCGGAGATTCTTCAGACCGCGACTTTTCGCCTCCTCAACCCATCTTTCGGAATAACCATTACCATTAAAGATAACCCTCTGATGATTGCTCAGATTTTCTTTGATCAGATTATGCACTGCCTCACTGAAATCCTCTGCCTCTTCCAAAACATCGCAAGCCTCGGAAAAAGCCTCTGCAACGATGGTATTGATCACGACGTTTGGCGGCGCGATGGAATCCCTGGAGCCCTGCATACGGAACTCAAATTTATTTCCTGTGAAAGCAAATGGTGATGTTCTGTTACGATCTGTCGCATCCTTGTCAACGCTTGGAAGCCATTCAACACCGGTCTCCAGGACAGTGCTTTCTTTACTGCTGGTAGCGATACCGCGTTTCAGGAGCTGATTAACTACATCCTGCAGCTGTTCACCCAGGAAAATAGAAATAATAGCCGGCGGAGCCTCATTGGCACCAAGTCTGTGATCATTACCTACATCTGCAGCAGCTTCGCGAAGCAGACCCGCATGAATATCCACTGCCTTAATGATACAGGACAGTACCAGCAGGAACTGGATATTCTGATGAGGTGTGTTGCCCGGCTCAATCAGGTTAATACCATCATCCGTACAGAGAGACCAGTTATTATGCTTACCGGATCCATTGACACCCTCAAATGGTTTTTCATGCAGCAGGCACTTCATACCATGCTTTGTCGCAATTCTCTTCAAAGTCGCCATAACCAGCTGATTAGAATCGACAGCCACATTTGCACTGGAATAAATGCAGGCCAGCTCATGCTGTGCCGGCGCAACCTCGTTGTGCTGCGTCTTGGCTGTAACACCCATCTTCCAAAGCTCTTCATTAAGCTCTTTCATAAAGGCGCCGATTTTCTGGCGGATCGCACCGAAATAGTGATCATCCATCTCCTGACCTTTCGGTGGCTTGGCGCCAAACAAGGTACGTCCTGTATAAACCAGATCCTTTCTCTGGAAAAATTTCTCGGAATTCACCAAAAAATACTCCTGCTCCGGACCTGCATTTGCAATGACTCTCTTAGATGTCGTATTTCCGAAAAGTCTCAGCAGACGGATAGACTGCTCGTTAATGGCCTCCATAGAACGGAGCAGCGGTGTCTTCTGGTCAAGGGCCTCACCATTGTATGAACAGAAGGCTGTCGGTATGCAAAGTGTCGCGCCACAGGCATCTTTACGTACAAAGGCAGGAGAAGTACAATCCCATGCCGTATAACCTCTGGCCTCAAAGGTTGCACGAAGTCCGCCTGATGGGAAAGAAGAAGCATCCGGCTCACCTTTGATCAATTCCTTACCGGAAAAGCTCATCAGTACTTTACCATTCTCCAGCGGTGCCTGAATAAAGGAATCATGCTTCTCTGCTGTAACACCTGTCAAAGGCTGGAACCAATGTGTGTAGTGGGTTGCGCCCTTCTCAATAGCCCATTCCTTCATCTCATGCGCAACGACATCCGCGATCTGCAGATCCAGCTCGCCTCCGTCCTCAATAATTTTTTTCAGCTTAGCATATACCTTTTTCGGCAGACGCTCCTGCATCACTTTATCGTTAAACACGTTTTCGCCAAAAATTTCAGTTACATTGATAAAATCACTCATAAATTGCAGCCGTTTCCGTAACGGCATCCTCCTTTTCTAAAAGCTATGGTCCTGCAGAATTTATGTCTCGCTTTCACGATATAAAAGGCTGTCACATTATACACTGAAATGAATGTATATCTAAATGATTCATTACAATGTATAATGTGACAGCCCGGCTCCATCAAATATAAGTTATATTTTCTACAGGAACAATAGGATCATCTGATTGCAATGTACCTCAGAACTGAATTATACAAAAAAAAGTACAATCAATCAATAAGCTGTTCCGTATTTAAAAGACTATTTTCACGCTGCGGATTCAGCATCAAACGCAAAGAACGATGTTTATTCACAATTTCGACATCCTTATGGTCCCCGCCATATTCACCATCCAGCGTCCAGGGAATCGGCATTTCACTGACAATACGAATATCCCTCGCCTTCATCTTCAATACCATTTTAGACTCTGCCTTGGGATTGAGGAGCGCATTGGCGATTTCCGGCAGTTCCACCGGATTCTGTGGCGTACGTACCATCGTCACCTCGAAAAGACCATCGCTCATATCAACCGCATCACCGGTAATACCCTTAATGCCGCCAACGGAGCGAGCATTGGTAACCATTCCGTAAATAAATTCATCCTCGATCTGGAATCGATCAGTTTCGATGCTGACCTTATAGGAAGGCAGATTAAAAATCCTCTTTCCTGCTTCCAGCACATAGGCCATATGGCCGAGGACATTTTTCATATTCTGGTCTGTCTGATAAGAGACATCCGTAAAGGCGCCGAAGGCTGCCACATATACAAAACGCTTATCATTGAAAAGCCCAACGTCACAAAGGTAAGTTCTGCCATCCACAATGTCCTTGGCTGCATCTAAAAGTGTCGCCGGTATACCTACGCTATTTGCAAAATCATTTGTGCTGCCTGCCGGAATATAGCCCAGCGGAAGTTCCGGACGGCTCATCATCAAACCATCCACCACTTCATCCAGAGTACCATCTCCGCCACTGCAAACCACCATATCGATCTGATCTGCATAGGATACGATTGTCCGGGATGCATCTCTCGCTGCCTGCGTAGGATGTGTGATCACCTCATATCCGGCTTTTGTAAAAATATCTATAATATCCAGTAATTTCGTACGAATCTGACCTTTTCCTGACTTCGGATTAAAAATAAATAATAATTTCTTCATAATGTCCATCCCCCCAGAAATTTGGTTCAAGACTTATTTTACAATGCTTTAAAAATATTGACAATACTTTTAATCTGACCGCAGGTCATTTTACGCTTAAATATTTCTAAACTTCCATTCAAGTATTTGGAAACTCTGCTTCTCCATGCCATGTATAAAAGGCTGTCGCTTTCGCGACAGCCTTTCGTATTTCTGTATGAAATTGCTTATTCAGATGATCAAGCTTTTCCGTCAGAACCAAGAACGTTAACGATCTTATGAGCAACCATATCTTTAACAGCCTGACGAGCTGGTTTCAGATACTGACGTGGATCGAAGTGAGATGGGTTCTCAGCCATATGTTTACGGATCTGAGCTGTCATAGCAAGACGGATATCGGAGTCGATATTGATCTTACATACTGCAAGCTTAGCTGCCTCACGAAGCTGCTCCTCCGGGATACCGATTGCATCCGGCATAGCTCCGCCATACTGGTTAACCATCTTTACGAACTCCTGCGGTACAGAAGATGATCCGTGAAGAACGATTGGGAATCCTGGCAGTTTCTCGATACATCCGCGAAGAACGTCGAAACGAAGTGGCGGTGGAACAAGGATGCCTTCCTCGTTACGTGTGCACTGTGCAGGTGTGAATTTGTATGCGCCGTGAGAAGTTCCGATAGCGATTGCAAGAGAATCGCAGCCTGTCTTATCAACAAACTCTTCTACTTCTTCCGGACGTGTATAGCTCTCATGTCCAGACTCAACAACAACCTCATCCTCAACACCAGCAAGTGTTCCGAGCTCAGCCTCTACTACAACGCCGTGAGCATGTGCATACTCAACAACTTTCTTTGTGATCTCAATATTCTCTTCGAATGGTTTAGAAGATGCATCGATCATAACAGATGTGAATCCGCCATCGATACAGGATTTACATGTCTCAAAGCTATCGCCATGATCCAGATGAAGAGCGATCGGGATATCAGGATTCTCGATAACAGCTGCCTCTACCATTTTTACAAGGTATGTATGGTTTGCATATGCACGAGCACCTTTGGATACCTGCAGAACGACTGGGGATTTCAGCTCGCCGGCTGCCTCTGTAATACCCTGAACGATTTCCATGTTGTTTACATTGAAGGCACCAACAGCATAGCCGCCATTGTAAGCTTTCTTAAACATTTCTGTAGTTGTAACTAATGCCATAACTAACTCCTTTCGCTTATTAGCTCCTTATAATATTATATGAAAAAATGATTCCCGCCTTTGTCTGACAGTATCATCTATTCACCGAAATAATCTACTGAATTTAATACTTTCAGCAGAATCTTCTATTGATAACTATACGTTAAATCGTTAATTCTGTCAAGAATTCTTAAGCAAAGTAGGGCTTTTATTCAACACTTTTCACCAATATTTTTTGTCTTTGATAAACTTTTGGACTGTCTTCTCGTTACCATGAAAACAGAAAAAAAGACATGGTTCTTTAAATGAACCATGTCTTTTTTATATCTGTATTAGATTATACCAGCTCAAGAATTACTTCCATAGCTGCATCACCTTTACGCTGACCGATCTTTACGATTCTTGTGTAACCACCGTTACGATCTGCATATTTAGGTGCGATCTCGTCGAACATTTTTGCAGGCATGTCGATAGATTTTGTATTTTTCTTCTTACCTTTTGCTTCAGTCGGAACCTCTGTTACAGGATAGAATACTTTCATCATCTGACGTCTTGCGTGCAGTCTGGAAGGAGCATCTTTTTTGATCTCTTTCTGAACTTCCTCGTAAACAGTAACTTTCTTACCATCTACAACTTCTTTCACGCGTTTGCCTTCAGCATCTTTCTTTGCTACTTTAGCAGTAACTGTTACTGTCTCGTAGTTATCTTTCTCACGTACTGCAAGTGCGATCAGACCCTCAGCTACTTTGCGGATCTCTTTAGCTCTTGTCTCTGTTGTACGGATTTTTCCATTGTAAAGAAGTGCTGTAACCTGGCTTCTGATCATAGCTTTTCTCTGGTCAGCTGTTCTTCCGAGTTTTCTGTATTTTGCCATTTTAATTTTCCTCCATTTGTGGAACGTATGACTCACGCGCTTCCGGTCTTACTGAATCATCGTTTAAATTCTACAAATAACCATCTGACATTACTGTCAGGGCCGGGATCTTCTCCCTGCATCCGCAAAAATGAGATAATAGGATTATATTCACATTCCGGATGTTTTAAAGAGCATAAATTCAATTCATCTGAACCTGCATTATGCTGCTTTTATATCATGAGACACATTTGCGTCTATATAATCTTTACTGCTCATCGCTTGGTCTTAAGGACAGTCCAAGCTCGCTCAGTTTTGCAAGAACCTCTTCAAGAGACTTACGACCAAGGTTACGAACCTTCATCATATCCTCAGAAGTCTTGTTTGTAAGTTCTTCTACTGTATTGATACCTGCACGTTTCAGACAGTTATAGGAACGAACGGAAAGCTCCAGCTCATCGATATTCATCTCCAGCGCTTTCTCTTTCTCATCATCCTCTTTTTCGATCATGATTTCTGCAGTCTTTGCATTCTCAGAGAGATCGATAAAGAGCTTCAGATGCTCGCTCAGAACCTTTGCAGCAAGGCTGACAGCCTCATCAGGTGCCAATGTTCCGTTTGTGCTTACGTCAAGAGTGAGTTTATCATAGTCTGTAACCTGACCAACTCGTGTATTCTCAACAATCATATTAACGCGCTCGACAGGTGTATAGATGGCATCTACGGCAATAACACCGATCGCCATATCATCTGTCTTATTTTTGTCTGCTCCTACGTATCCTCTGCCCTTTGTGATTGTCAGCTCCATGTAGAGCTTGCAGTCTGCTCCGCCATTGAGTGTTGCGATCACATGGTCCGGATTAACGATTTCGATATCCTGATCTACCTGAATATCAGCGCCTGTTACAACGCCTTCGCCTTCATACTCGATATAAGCAATCTTTGGCTCATCCGTTTCGCTTGTGTTCTTTATAGCGAGACCCTTCAGGTTCATGATAATCTCAGTAACATCCTCTTTAACACCAGGGATAGAACTGAACTCATGCAGAATTCCGTCAATTTTTACCTGGCTGATTGCTGCTCCAGGAAGTGAAGAAAGCATAATTCTACGAAGAGAATTTCCAAGAGTAGTACCATAACCGCGCTCTAACGGCTCAACTACAAACTTGCCAAACTTCTTATCATCATTAATCTCTGCAATTTCAATCTTTGGTTTGTTAAAATCAAACACTCGTTTAGCCCCTCCTTTAGGGAAAATGTCATTCGAGGGTTACATCGTTTGGTATTCATAAAAACCAGCCGTGGTTCCTGAAACAGGAACCACATGTGGCTGTTATTATTTAGAATACAACTCGACGATCAGCATCTCATCTACAGGAACATCGATCATATCACGAGATGGAAGCTCTTTTACAGTACCTTTCAGGGCCTCTGTATCTACATCCATCCATGCCGGAACAACACGTCCTGCAGAAACTTCGAGAACGTCTTTCATTCTCTGAATAGATTTTTTGCTCTCTTTAACCTCAATTACATCACCTGCTTTTACCAGGTATGACGGAATGTTTACTACTTTTCCGTTTACAGTGATGAATTTATGATCAACGATCTGTCTAGCCTCTTTCCTTGTTCTGGCGAATCCCATACGGAATACGATATTGTCCAGACGAGACTCAAGGAGCTTCATCAGGTTCTCACCTGTCTGACCTTTCATACGGTCAGCTTTGTCGTAGTAATTACGGAATGGTTTCTCAAGAACTCCGTAAATGAATTTAGCTTTCTGTTTTTCTCTCAGCTGAAGACCATACTCTGAAACTTTTCTGTTCGCACGTTTCAGTTTACGGTTAGATTTTTTATCATATCCAAGATATACCGGATCCATACCAAGGGATCTGCATCTTTTAAGGACCGGTGTTCTATTTACTGCCATTTATATGACCTCCTGTATCAATTAGACTCTTCTACGTTTAGGTGGACGACAACCATTGTGTGGTACTGGTGTTACGTCACAAATGCTGGTTACATCAAGACCTGAAGCTGACAATGCACGAATTGCTGCCTCACGACCTGAACCAGGTCCCTTAACGAATACATCTACTGATTTCAAACCATGAATCAATGCTGCTTTTGTTGCAGTCTCTGCAGCCATCTGTGCTGCGTAAGGAGTAGATTTTCTTGAACCTTTGAAACCAAGGCCACCGGCTGATGCCCATGAAAGAGCATTTCCCTCTGTATCTGTCAGAGTAACGATTGTGTTATTAAAGGATGCCTGAATATGTGCCTGTCCGCGTTCAACGTTTTTCTTAACACGACGTACTCGTGTTCTTCTTGTGGTTTTTGCCATTTTAAAAACTAACCTACACTTTCTTAATTTATATTAATTATTTTTTCTTATTTGCTACTGTTCTTCTCGGACCTTTGCGAGTTCTGGCGTTTGTCTTTGTCTTCTGACCACGAACCGGAAGGCCTTTACGATGACGGATACCTCTGTAGCATCCGATCTCCTGAAGACGTTTGATGTTCATAGCGATCTCACGTCTCAGATCACCCTCTACAGTCTGTGTCTCGTCGATTACTGTAGCGATTCTTTTAACTTCGTCGTCTGTAAGGTCTCTTACACGAGTATCAGGATTTACGCCTGCCTCTGCAAGGATTCTGTTGGAAGATGTTCTTCCGATACCGTAGATATAAGTAAGTCCTATTTCTACTCTTTTGTCTCTCGGTAAATCTACACCAGATATACGAGCCATTTACGTTTCCTCCATTTTCTGTTTCAATATTTTCTCAATTGGGATACCTCATCGGGCATCCAGCCGCTCGGTATGAATACGGCCTTTCTCCTCCCGGTACAGAAGGAGTATTAAGCAATATTATAAGGGATGTACGCTCCATTCTCCGGATGCTCACATCCTCGGGAGGTATCCTGACGCAGCCTGTCAGGTCTCACTTTATAATATTCATGCTGCACAAACAACAAGGCAATTTGAGGGATTAGCCCTGGCGCTGTTTATGCTTTGGATTCTCACAAATGATACGAATGCGTCCTTTTCTCTTGATAACCTTGCATTTTTCGCAAATCGGTTTAACAGATGATCTTACCTTCATGTGAATCCTCCTTTCTTGATACTAAAGCAACATTTACAACAGTTCGTTCATAGTCTGATTTTGTAGGTCAGGCAAAATTAGACAATTACAAACATGCAATGATTAATATATCACTCGTTTCCTTATATTTCAAGCCCCTGCCAATTTTTTTTCATTTTTTTTGTATAAAATTCCGAACAAAAAAATTCCCATGAACAAGTCTAAAAGAACTGTCCATGGGATTTTTATTTTCTACTTATTTATCTCTCCAGATAATACGTGCCTTGTCGAGATCATATGGGGAAAGCTCAAGACGAACCTTGTCACCCGGAAGGATTCGGATAAAATTCATTCTCAGCTTACCGCTGATATGCGCAAGTACAACATGCTTATTTTCAAGCTCTACCTTAAACATTGCATTAGGCAGTTTCTCAAGTACAACACCCTCTACCTCAATTACGTCATTCTTTGACATGTATTTGTCTCCTTTGTATTTAGTTAATTTTCATTTCGACGGCTTTAGTTCGTTTCTTTTGTTTTTAATTTGAGTGCTTTGCGGATATCTTCATCCCGGACGATCTGTCCCTTTGCAGTCATTTGTGTAAGCAATTCTGAAATATTGTAGTCTATCTGCACATGCTTGATCTTTTTCTTTTTCGGATTCGCTAAGCTTCTGCGCTTTCCGTCTGTCAGATAAACATATTCCTTTTCCAACTCACAGATAATGTATAGTATTCCATGATCATGCCCCGCAAGACTTTTGGCAAACATCCATTTATTTATTTTGTTCATATTTTTCTTTCTTATCAATTAAACATAGACGGCTAGTGCAATTTACACATTTCCTTTTTCATGTTTAAAAGAGGATATCAGCAAACCATTCCGGGAATGATTGTCAGAATTTCCGGATCTCCCTCTGTAATTAAGACTGTATTCTCATAGTGCGCAGAAAGTGAACCATCTGCCGTGACAACCGTCCAGCCATCACCAAGCCATTTGACTTCTGCACTCCCTACATTGATCATTGGCTCGATCGCTAATGTCATTCCAGCCTTCAGTTCGATACCTCTTCTTTTCTTCACACGGAAGTTAGGAATCTGCGGATCTTCGTGAAGATGCGTTCCTATACCATGACCTACCAGATCACGTACTACACCATACCCAAAAGAAGAAGCATAATCTCCGATGGCCCCGGAAATATCATATAAACGCTGACCGGCGCGGGCATTTTTTATACCTTCAAAAAAGCTTTGCCTGGTCACATCTATTAATTGCTGCGCTTCCGAACTCACTTTTCCGATGGCGATCGTGCGGGCCATGTCAGAATGATAACCCTCATAAATCAGGCCTGCGTCAAGGCTTACGATATCACCCTCCTGAATTACTTTTCCGCGATTTGGAATACCGTGAACCACCTGTTCGTTTACCGATACACAAATTGATGCAGGATATCCTTCATAATTCAAAAAATTTGGAACGCCGCCGAGTTTTCTGATCATTTTTTCGCCTTCATGATCTATATCCCAGGTCGTCATACCCGGCTCTATCATTTGTGCAAGATTGTTAAATACTTCCGCAAGCAAATGACATGATTGGCGCATGAGATCGATCTCTCGTGGTGTTTTTGTTCTGACCGACATATTAACCTTCTAAGATAGCTACGATGGCATCAAATACTTCAGAGATTTCTTTTGTTCCATCAATCTCTTTCAGAATGCCAGCCTCTGTATAATACTGGATCAACGGCTGTGTCTGCTCATGATAAACGTTCAGTCTCTTCTGAACTGTCTCCGGCTTATCATCATCACGAAGTACAAGCTCTTTACCGCAAACATCACAAATGCCCTCTGCCTTTGGTGCATTGAACATCAGATGATAGGTAGCGCCGCATCCGAGACAAGCGCGTCTGCCGCCCATTCTTTTTACGATATTCTCGTCAGGTACTTCGATGTCAATTGCATAATCCAGTGCCTCACCACGTGCATTCAGCGCGTTTGTAAGAGCCTCTGCCTGCGGAATGGTACGTGGGAATCCATCAAGTACGTATCCTGCCTTTGCGTCATCCTGGGCAATACGATCTACAACAAGGTCACAGGTCAGCTCATCCGGTACCAGAAGTCCCTGATCCATATAGCTCTTTGCTTTCTTTCCAAGCTCAGTTCCGTTTTTAATATTTGCGCGGAAGATATCACCTGTAGAAATATGTGGAATATTAAATTTAGCTGCAATCTGTTTTGCCTGTGTGCCTTTTCCTGCACCAGGGCCACCTAACATAATAATTTTCATAACCGGTCTCCTTTTCTATAAAAGCAAGTATGGTTTTTATTTCGTTGATAGTTATAGATTATAAAAAAAACAATTTAACTGCAAGTATTATTCATGAATTTCCTGGTCATCTTTGTACATAAAAGATAAGACTGTGACGTTACCGCCACAGTCCCAGAAATCATTATCAGCTATTCAGGAATCCTCTGTAGTTTCGAACTAACATCATAGACTCCACCTGTTTCAGTGTTTCCAGGATAACGGAAACAATGATAATAAGTGATGTTCCACCAAATGAAACACTTGCATTAAACAGACCGTTAAAGACATGCGGTATGATCGCAATGATAATCAGTCCGCAAACACCGATAAAAATGATGTATTTTAGTACATTGTTCAGGTACTCTTCGGTAGGTTTTCCAGGTCTGATTCCAGGAATGAATCCGCCTGATTTCTTCATATTATCTGCCACTTCCATCGGATTAAATGTGATGGATGTATAGAAATATGCAAAGAAAATAACCAAAACAATATAGAGGACAATTCCCAGTGTTGAGAACCAGTCAGAAGTATCAAACCAGTTGCTTGAACTAAGCATTTTGATAATCTTTCCACCCCATCCGGAAGGTGTTTTTCCGGTAAAGGATACTATGATCTGTGGAAAAGACATGATCGAAGATGCAAAGATAATCGGAATAACACCGGCAGTATTGACTTTCAACGGAATATGTGAGGCATTGCCGCCTACCAGACGACGTCCTACCATTTTCTGTGAATACTGAACAGGGATGCGGCGTTCCGCACCGTTCAGAATTAATGTCAAAACAATTACTACAAGAATAATTGCCGCAATAATGACTACTGCAAGAGCTCCTTTGGCAATTGTTTTACCTTTTACGAAGTTCTCATAAAGGGTTGTCATATCAGCTGGAATACGTGAAAGAATATTGATCAATAAGACCATAGAAATACCGTTTCCGATACCTTTCTCATTGATCTGCTCACCAAGCCACATTAAAAATGCGGAACCACCTGTCAGACAGGCAACTACGACAAGCACATTAATTACATTCAATTCCAGTATCATCTGATTTCCAAAGCCAATGCACATCGCTGTAGATTCCATCAGAGAAAGAGCAATTGTAAGGATTCTGGTAAGCTTTGTCAGCTTATCGCGTCCGTCCTGTCCGTCCTTCTGGAGTTCTTCCAACTGTGGAATTGCAATTGTCAGCAACTGCACAATAATGGATGAAGTGATGTACGGTGTAATACTCAGCGCCAGGATGGAGAAATTAGAAAATCCTCCACCTGTAAACGCATTTAAGAATGAAAACGCATCGTTTGAGCTGTTCTCAAAGAAAGTCTTAAAATATTCTGAATCTACACCCGGCACTGGAATCTGAGAGCCTAATCTGATTACAACAAGGATGAATACAACGTATAATACTCTGCGTCGAATCTCCTTAACCTGAAAAGCATCTCTCAAAGTTTTGATCATTAAACCACCTCTGCTGTACCACCTGCAGCTTCAATTTTAGCTTTAGCGCCTGCACTGTAAGCATTAACTTTTACGTTAAGCTTCTTTGTAAGCTCACCGTTACCAAGAATCTTTACACCATCTCTTGGGTTAGAAACGATACCGCTTGCCATCAGTGTAGCTACTGTGATCTCAGCATCATCCTCAAAACGATTCAGCACTTCTACATTGATTCCAACGATCTCTTTGGAATTTCTGCATGTGAAGCCACGTTTTGGAAGACGTCTGTATAAAGGCATCTGACCGCCTTCGAATCCTGGTCTTGGTGCTCCTGAACGAGCTTTCTGACCCTTGTGTCCCTTACCTGCTGTTTTTCCGTTTCCTGAACCGTGTCCACGGCCTCTGCGGAAGTTACCGCTCTGAACGGAACCTTCAGCTGGACGTAAATTTGATAAATCCATGATAGTCCCTCCTATAGGTTATAACCGGAATAAAATTTTTATTACTCCTCTACCTTCAGCAGATAGCCAACCTGTCTGATAATACCACGAGTTGCAGCGTTATCCGGAAGTTCTACTGAACGATTTACTTTTCTAAGTCCGATTCCCTCAACGATCTTTTTGTGTTTCGGAACACAACCGATTGTTGATTTCACCAGAGTAACCTTAATTTTCTTATCAGCCATTTTTATGTCCTCCTTAACCTAAAATCTCTTCTACAGATTTTCCGCGAAGTCGAGCAACTTCTTCAGGAGTCTTCAGCTGGCGAAGTCCTTCCAGTGTAGCGAGGACTACATTCTGTTTATTGTTAGATCCCAGGGATTTTGTACGGATGTTTGTAATACCTGCAAGCTCTACAACGGCACGAACCGGACCACCGGCGATAACACCAGTACCTTCAGGTGCCTTCTTAAGAAGTACTTCAGCGCTTCCGTATGAACCTGTAAAGTCATGTGAAATACTGTGATTCTCATCCAGTGCAACAGACACAAGTTTCTTCATTGCGTCCTCTTTACCTTTACGAATTGCTTCCGGAATCTCAGTTGCTTTTCCAAGGCCTGCACCAACATGACCGTTACGATCGCCAACAACTACCAGAGCAGTGAATCGCATATTACGTCCACCTTTTACTACTTTGGTAACTCGCTTGATGGCAACTACTTTCTCTTCCAGCTCTAACTGGCTGGCATCAATAATTACGTGTCTCATGCGTTCTATCTCCTTACCTTAGAATTTCAGTCCGGCTTCTCTAGCAGCATCTGCAAGTGCCTGTACTTTTCCGTGATAAATGTATCCACCTCTGTCAAATACTACCTCTTCGATACCAGCATCGAGTGCTTTCTTAGCGATTACTGTTCCGAGGTATGCAGCAGCTGCAACATCATTTGTTTTCTCCAGGTTCTCTTTAACTTCCTTCTGTGTAGTAGAAGCAGCTACGAGTGTATGACCTGCGAGGTCATCAATAACCTGTGCATACATATGATTGTTGCTGCGGAATACTGCCAAACGCGGTCTTGCAGCTGTGCCGGCGAGACGATTACGCAATCTTCTATGCTTTTTAACACGAATCTCTGCTCTTGATTTTTTATTAACCATAACACTCTCTCCTTATTATTTCTTACCGGTCTTACCAACTTTACGTCTGATGACCTCATCGATGTACTTAATTCCTTTACCTTTATATGGTTCAGGAGCACGTTTCTCTCTGATCTCAGCAGCGTACTGTCCAACCTGCTCTTTGTTGATACCTTTTACGTGAATCTTGTTTCCGTCTACGACTGTCTCGATTCCTTCCGGATCAACCATCTCAATTGGATGAGAGTATCCAAGGTTCAGTGTAAGTGTTTTTCCACTCTTGGATGCACGGTAACCAACACCATTGATCTCCAGTGTTTTCTGGTATCCTGTTTTAACACCGATAACCATGTTCTGGATCAGGGATCTTGTCAGACCATGAAGGGCTTTGTTTCTCTTCAGATCGTTAGGTCTTGTAACGATGATCTGATTATCTTCCTGTTTGATTGTCATCTCCTCAGGAAGTACTCTCTCAAGTGTTCCCATAGGTCCTTTAACAATAACGTCGTTACCTGCTTTGATTTCTACTGTTACTCCGTCTGGTACGGCTACAGGCATTCTACCTATACGTGACATACCTATTCCTCCATTAACTTAAATTTTCGGAGAGCGCTTATGCGCGCTCTCTGTTTTCAGTTTCTAAAAAAACTTATTATTTCTTACCAAACAAATGCAAGAACTTCGCCACCAACCTGAAGCTTTCTAGCCTGTTTGTCAGTGATTACGCCCTGATTTGTTGAAAGAATTGCAATACCAAGTCCGCCAAGAACTTTTGGCAGCTCGTCTTTGCTTACGTATACACGAAGACCAGGTTTGGAAATTCTCTTGATTCCTGTGATGATCTTCTCATTCTTATCAGCACCGTATTTCAGTGTGATGTGCATTGTTTTGAAGATACCGTCCTCGATGAGGTCGTATTTCTCAATATATCCTTCGTCTACAAGGATGTTAGCGATAGCAACCTTCATTTTTGATGAAGGAACATCTACTGTATCATGTTTTGCAGCGTTCGCATTACGGATTCTTGTAAGCATATCTGCGATTGGATCGCTCATTGACATAATGTGTTTCCTCCCTTTCTGATTTACCAGCTGGCTTTCTTAACGCCAGGAATCTGGCCTTTGTATGCTAACTCTCGGAAACAGATACGGCAAATTCCGTATTTCTTAAGGTAAGCATGTGGACGACCACAAATTCTGCAACGAGTATATTCTCTTGTAGAGAATTTAGCTTTACGCTGCTGTTTGATTTTCATTGAAGTCTTTGCCATGAATAAATCCTCCTATTACTTAGCAAACGGCATTCCGAATAATGTCAGTAATTCACGTGCTTCTTCATCTGTCTGTGCAGTGGTAACAAATACGATATCCATACCTCTTACCTTATCAATCTTATCATACTCGATCTCAGGGAAGATCAGCTGCTCTTTAATACCCAGAGCGTAATTTCCTCTGCCATCGAAGGAGTTAGGATTGATACCACGGAAGTCACGTACACGTGGAAGTGCAAGGTTGATCAGACGATCAGCGAAGTCATACATTTTATCTCCACGCAGTGTTACTTTACAACCGATTGCCATTCCTTCTCTCAGTTTGAAGTTAGCGATAGATTTTTTAGCTTTTGTTACGATAGCTTTCTGTCCTGTGATCTTCTCCAGATCGCTTACTGCAGAATCAAGTAACTTTGCATTCTCTTTAGCTTCACCAACACCGATATTTACAACGATCTTGTCAAGCTTCGGAACTTCCATCACGTTATTATAGGAGAATTTTTTCGTCATAGCATCGACGATTTCGTTCTTATATAAATCTTTATATCTGCTCAAGATGTTTGCCTCCTCCCGAATTAATCAATTACTTCGCCAGTTTTCTTTGCATAGCGAACTTTTTTGTCACCGTCAAATTTGTATCCGAGACGTGTTGCCTGTCCGTTATGAAGATACATGACATTTGAGATATCGAGATAAGCTTCTTTCTGGATGATACCACCCTGCTGATTTGCCATATTTGGCTTCTGGCTCTTGGTTACCATGTTTACGCCTTCTACAAGGACTTTGCCCTTATTAACGTCTACATGCAGAACTTTTCCCTCTTTATCTTTATCTTTTCCGGCGATTACTCTTACTGTATCACCTTTTCTAATTTTATATGACATCGTCTTGCCTCCTTATAATACTTCTGGAGCGAGTGAAACGATCTTCATGAATTTCTTCTCACGAAGCTCTCTTGCTACTGGTCCAAAAATACGAGTTCCACGAGGTGTGTTGTCATCTTTAATGATAACGGCTGCATTCTCATCAAATCTGATGTAGGAACCATCAGCTCTTCTTGCACCATGAACTGTACGAACAACTACAGCTTTAACAACGTCACCTTTTTTAACAACGCCGCCTGGTGTTGCATCTTTGACTGTAGCAACGATTACATCACCAATGTTTGCATATCTTCTGGTAGAACCACCCATAACGCGAATGCAAAGAAGTTCTCTTGCTCCGGTATTATCGGCTACCTTGAGTCTGCTTTCCTGCTGAATCATGCTGGTAATCCTCCTTTAGCATTTCTTCAATTATTTAGCTCTATCGATAATTTCTACCAGTCTCCATCTTTTATCTTTAGAGAGTGGTCTGGTCTCCATAAGCTTAACTGTGTCACCGATGCGGCACTCGTTATTCTCATCGTGAGCTTTCAGTTTATATGTCTTTTTTACGATCTTATTATAAAGCGGATGTTTTACGTGATCTTCGATAGCTACAACGATTGTCTTGTCCATCTTATCGCTGACTACTTTACCGACACGTGTTTTTCTCAAATTTCTCTCCACGATTCTGACTCCTTTTAGTTAGCTGAATTTTTTGTGGCTAATACAGTAGAAATTCTAGCAATATTTTTGCGAACCTCTTTGATTCTGCCGGTGTTATCCAGCTGATTTGTCGCATTCTGGAATCTCAGGTTAAAGAGTTCCTTTTTTGCATCTACCAGTGCAGCATTTAACTCAGCAGCTGATTTACCCTGCAATTCTTCAACGTATTTTTTACTCTTCACTGTTTCTCACCGCCTTCTTAATCTTCGCGTGCTACAAATTTGCACTTAACAGGCAACTTATGGCTCGCAAGACGCATAGCTTCACGAGCTACATCCTCAGGAACACCTGCGATCTCAAAGAGTACGCGACCTGGTTTAACAACTGCTACCCAGTACTCAACTGTTCCTTTACCGGAACCCATACGTGTCTCAGCCGGTTTAGCTGTTACAGGTTTATCCGGGAAAATTTTGATCCAAACTTTACCATTACGTTTTACGTGACGGTTGATTGCGATACGGGCTGCCTCGATCTGATTAGATCTGATCCAGCATGGCTCTGTAGCCATCAAACCGTACTCACCGTTTGTTACTTTATTTCCTCGTAATGCTTTTCCTTTCATTGTTCCACGGAACTGCTTACGATGTTTAACTCTTTTAGGCATTAACATAATTATTTATCGCTCCCTTCCTTAGATGCTTTGGTTGGAAGGACTTCGCCTTTGTAGATCCAAGTCTTAACGCCAACCTTACCATACTGTGTGTCAGCTTCAGCGAAACCATAATCAATATCTGCACGAAGTGTCTGAAGCGGAATTGTTCCCTCGCTGTAGAACTCTGTACGAGCCATATCAGCACCGCCGAGACGTCCGGATACAGATGTCTTAATTCCCTGTGCGCCTGCTCTCATTGTTCTCTGCATGCAGGATTTCATAGCACGACGGAAGGAGATACGGTTCTCCAGCTGCTGTGCGATGTTCTCTGCAACAAGCTGCGCATCAACATCAGGTCTCTTAACCTCTTTGATGTCTACGATCAGCTTCTTGTCTGTGAACTTAGCAAGCTCTTTTTTAACTTTCTCAATCTCAGCGCCGCCCTTACCGATTACGTAGCCAGGTTTTGCTGTGTAGATTGTAATTCTGACTTTGTCAGATGCTCTTTCGATCTCGATTGTAGAAATTCCTGCACTGTAAAGTCTCTTTTTCAGGAATTTTCTGATATTGTAATCTTCAACCAGGTAGTCTGCAAAATTTGAACCTTCAGCATACCACTTGGAATCCCAATCCTTGATAACACCGACTCTTAAGCCGTGTGGATTAACTTTCTGTCCCATGCCTGAACCTCCTTATTTCTCATCCAGTACAAGTGTGATATGACTTGTTCTCTTCTCGATTCTGTATGCTCTACCCTGTGCTCTCGGATGAATTCTCTTCATTGTCGGAGCTTTGTTAGCATAGCATTCTGCGATGTAAAGATTCTCTCTGGAAAGACCATTGTTATTCTCTGCGTTTGCAATTGCTGACTCCAGCAGTTTCTTAACAACGGAAGATGCGTAACGTGGGTTGTATGTCAGCAGACCAAGTGCTGCATCAACGTTTTTTCCACGGATTGCATCGAGTACAAAGCAGGCTTTCTGAACAGATACTCTAGCATAGCTAAGCTTTGCAGATGGTCTTGTATCTTTAATTTCGTTTCTTTCTCGTTTAATCTGGCTTCTATGTCCTTTTGCCATGGTTTACAGCCTCCTTTCGTCCTATTATCTCTTGGATTTTTTCTCGTCCTTACCATGTCCTCTGTAAGTTCTTGTAGCAACGAACTCACCGAGTTTGTGTCCGATCATATCCTCTGTGATATATACCGGAACATGTTTTCTTCCGTCATGAACAGCGATTGTGTGTCCAAGGAAGGATGGGAAAATTGTAGAACGACGTGACCATGTCTTAATTACGCTTTTATTATCAGATGCATTTGCTGCATCTACTTTCTTCAGCAAACTAGCATCAGCAAACGGGCCTTTTTTCAATGAACGAGCCATCGTTTAACCTCCTTATTTTAGAAATTACTTACCGTTTCTTCTACGAACGATATATTTATTGGATTTCTTATTCTTCTTTCTAGTCTTAAGACCAAGTGCAGGTTTGCCCCATGGTGTGGATGGTCCGGAACGACCGATCGGAGCTCTACCTTCACCACCACCATGTGGATGGTCATTCGGGTTCATAACAGAACCGCGGACTGTAGGACGTTTTCCCATATGACGTACACGACCTGCTTTACCGAGGTTGATCAGGTTGTGGTCGCCGTTACCGATGTTACCGATAGTAGCACGGCATTTCAGAGAAACCATTCTCATTTCGCCAGAAGGAAGACGGAGTGTTGCATATTCGCCTTCTTTAGCCATCAACTGAGCGCCAACACCAGCTGAACGAACCATCTGTCCGCCTTTTCCGATGTGCATCTCTACGTTGTGTACCATTGTACCAACAGGGATGTTTGCCAGTGGGAGGCAGTTACCAGGACGGATCTCAGCATTAACACCATTCATAACCTTCATGCCGACTTTCAGGCCTTCAGGAGCAAGGATGTATGCTTTCTCACCGTCTGCGTAGCAGATCAGAGCAATGTTTGCTGTTCTGTTTGGATCATACTCAATTGTTTTTACTACTGCAGGGATATCATCTTTGTATCTCTTGAAGTCGATGATTCTGTATTTTTTCTTAGAACCGCCGCCATGATGTCTTACTGTGATTTTTCCCTGATTATTACGTCCAGAATTTTTCTTAAGTGCTTTTACAAGTGATTTCTCAGGTTTGGATGCTGTGATCTCAGAGAAATCAGAACCGCTCATATGTCTTCTGGAAGGTGTATATGGGTTATATGTTTTAATTCCCATTACATTTCTCCTTTCGATGTTTGTTATCGCACGTCTCCGTGCCTAGTTCAAGTAAGCTGTTACTTTTCTTTACAGACCCTCGAAGATCTCGATATCTTTACTATCCTCTGTAAGTGTAACGATTGCTTTCTTTGTAGCTGCTGTCATTCCGTATGTCATTCCACGACGTTTTTTCTTTCCAGGTCTGTTCATTGTGTTAACGCCTGCTACCTTAACGCCATCAAACATTTTCTCAACAGCTTCTTTGATCATAGTTTTGTTTGCATCCGGATGTACCAGAAATGTGTATTTCTTAAAGCCCATCTCGTTCATGCTCTTCTCTGTGATTACAGGTTTGATGATTACATCATAGTACTGAATGTTTGCCATTATGCATACACCTCCTCGATTGATGCAACGGAGCTCTTTGTTGCGATTACGGTGTTGTATTTCAGAATATCAAATACATTGATTGTATTTACAGATGCAGTCTCTACATTAGGAATGTTTCTTGCAGAAAGAACAACGTTCTCGCTGTCAGCATTTACAACGATCAGCGCTTTGTTTACGTTGAGGTTGTTCAGAACTGTCTGCATCTTCTTTGTCTTAATCTCGTCAAACTTAAGCTCGTCAAGAACGATGAATTTGTTCTCCTGAACTCTGCTTGTCAGTGCAGATTTAAGAGCTGCTCTTTTCTCTTTCTTGTTCATTTTGAATGTGTAATCTCTTGGTGTTGGAGCAAATACAACTCCACCGCCTGTCCACTGCGGAGCTCTGATGGAACCCTGTCTTGCATGACCTGTTCCTTTCTGTCTCCATGGCTTTCTACCACCACCGGATACTTCAGAACGAGTTTTTGCTTTCTGTGTACCCTGACGATTGTTTGCCAGCTGCAGTGTAACTGCTCTGTGAACAAGATTCTCTTTTATCTCTACTCCGAAGACAGCATCGGAAAGTTCCATTGTTCCGACTTCTTTGCCTTCCATATTAAATACAGATACGTTAGCCATTAATGTTTTCCTCCTTTCCGGTTAGGTAATTACTTGCCTGACTTTACTGACTCTTTGATTGTTACGAGGCATTTCTTTGGTCCCGGAACGGATCCCTTTACCAGTAACAGATTGTTCTCAGCGTCAACTCTGACAACTTCCAGATTCTGAACTGTAACTTTTACATGTCCCATCTGGCCAGGCATCTTTTTGCCCTTGAATACCTTACTCGGACTGGATGAAGAACCGTTTGAACCGGCATGACGATGGTATTTAGAACCATGAGCCATAGGTCCTCTGGACTGTCCATGTCTCTTGATGGCACCCTGGAAACCTTTACCTTTGCTGATTGCTGTTGCATCGATCTTATCGCCTGCAGCAAAGATATCAGCTGTGATTTCCTGCTTCAACGCATACTCTGTAGCGTTCTCTACTTTGAACTCCTGTATATATCTCTTTGGAGATACTTCAGCTTTGTCAAAGTGTCCTTTTTCAGGTTTGTTTACCAGTTTCTCTCTGATGTCTTCGAATCCAACCTGGATTGCTTCGTAACCATCGTTCTCAGCTGTCTTAACCTGTGTTACTACACAAGGACCAGCCTGCAGAACTGTTACCGGAGTAAGAACTCCATCTTCGTTGAAGATCTGAGTCATTCCAACTTTAGTAGCTAAAATCGCTTTCTTCATTACTTTCCTCCTGTTTTTCTACAGCGGAACACCGTTATTTCAGTGTTCATCCTAGTTACTACAGCGGAGCACATATAGTGCTCATTCTAGTTAACAGATATAAGTGGAATGCGCCTTTGCGATTACTTCTATATCGATTAACTTTACTGTTAATACCGCGGATTATTTGTTTTTCATCTTAATGTCGATGTAAACACCTGCCGGCATTTCCAGTCTTGACAGTGCATCAACTGTCTTCTGTGTTGGTGTGATGATATCGATCAGTCTCTTATGTGTTCTCTGCTCGAACTGCTCACGGGAATCTTTGTATTTATGTACTGCTCGAAGAATTGTTACTACTTCTTTCTTTGTTGGGAGCGGTACTGGGCCACTAACTGCAGATCCCGTTTTCTTAACTGTTTCGATAATTTTTGCTGCTGATGCATCAACCAACTGATGATCATATGCTTTGAGTGTGATTCTCATTACATTTGCCATAAAAAAAGTCGCCTCCTTTTCGCACTTTCATAAGTACAACAAGCGGTGACTGTACACTTTTCCGTGTGTGTCCTTCGTAATACACACGTGGTTTTCATCCTTTCGATGAACCTTATCAACTTGTACAGTGACTTGTCGTCTTGTTTCTTGAACAAGGCATTCGCTCCACGGAAAACCTGAATCCCATTTTTGGCAGCAATCAGATTCAGCAACCTCCGCTTCAATGCTATCAATGCCACAACACTGAGTATTATATTCGCAAAGTGCACAAAATGCAAGTAATAATTTCTATGATTTAATTTTTTTTATGTTTTTATTCCGATACAATTCTTTGCCTCAGCAAAGCCTGAAATAATCGATCTTTAAAAATAAAACCCCTCCCGAAAATTATCTTTATCGGGAGAGGGTCACTCACTGTTTCTACCTTATTCATTTTTACTGGAAAAGGCAATTTCCAAAGCTTTACTGATTGCTTTACAGCACATCTGAAAAATCTACCAGAGAAATATCTGTTCTGGAATCCTTACGGACCTTCGGCTCGTATCCCTCTGCCTTTGCCTTACTGAGAATCTCCTCCACGGTATAGGATGGAATCGCCAGCTCAATCTCGCCTGTAGCCATTGTCTGCTCAACTACCTCTTCCTCGACAGGAATATTCTTTTTCTGTCTGGAGTAGCTGATCTGCTGGTTTTCAAGTGCCGCTTCCAGTGCAGCCTGCACATCCGGGAGCTCACCGGTTCCCATATCTTTTTCTTCCGGTACAGCTTTGGTCTCCGCTTTTTCTTCCTCTACGCCTTCAGCTTCTGTTTCTTCAGAAAGAATGTCATTCAGTTCATCCATCATGACATCATCTTTTTCTTCCGTATCCTCTGCCGCTGCAGCAAAGCTTTCCGCACTTTCCTCCGGCACTTCCGCAGCTTCAGCTTCTGCTGTTTTTCCTGCAGAAAGCACTGCTTCTGCAGGCAGCTGCGTACTCATCTCCAGATAACTCTCTGTTTCCCGTCCGCTTACATGTCCCTTCAGATTTTTAATGAAGTCTTCGCCTTCACCGGCTACCGGAAACTCCTTATCTTTCGCAGCATCTGTCTGCTGATTCATTTCGTCATTTGACTGTGTCAGGGTCTTGAAATACTCTTCCTCGTCCTCATCATCCTCATCGTCATCATAGTCTTTACGAAGTACAATGGAAAGGATCATCAGAATAATCCATACCAGTACACATCCGCCGAGGATCATAAGGCCTGTCATGGATTCCGTCGCCATCTTCAGATATCCAAGGAAAGGAATGACGATTATGGCCTTGCTGACATAGGAACCTACATCGATAATTTCCTCTTCTCCGGCATCCTTGGATGCAGTCACAATATGCTGCTCCGCATCATAGGAATTAACGGTATAGAGATTTACCGCATCATTTTCGCCTGAGATTACGATCTGATCACCTGCAGCAATTTCTTCGGAAGTTACCGCTTGAGAATAGATTACCGAACCCAGATCAGCATTACTTGTCGAATTTTCTTCAATAACAATCGCATCAATGCCAACATATGGCGGCACCAGTAAAGCAGCGCCGGCCAGCAATGCGACTATAAAAATCAAAATATCTAATGTCTTCAGAAATCTGGACATGATATACCTCCCACGTCGTCCATTTTTTTATCACGCTATTAATCCACAATATTATGACAAATTATAACGCAAATGTTTTGATTATGCAATCCCAAACACAGCGACAAGCATAAACACTCTCATAAATCCATAATTGCACATCCTAATCCAACATATTATAATGAACGGAAGCTAACGTGCATTATTATAGAAAGAACTGCTTATGGATATTCAAATTAAAACAATCGAAGATTTATCTCTGAATGCCTGGCCCTCCCATCAGATTCAGATTTATGACGGGTGGCTTCTTCGCTTTTCTTATTTTTATACGCATAGAACCAATTGTGTGGAGCAGATCGGTGCTTCCTCTATCCCCATAGAGGAAAAAATCGCTTATTGTGAAAAGGAATATGCTTCTTGGGGCACTCCGGCTATTTTCAAGATCTCTCCTTTGATCGATCCCTCTTTTGACAGTCTGCTCTCATCCAAAGGCTATGTGGTGGAACACCGTATTTTCAATATGCTGCTGGATCTGCATTCATTAGCCTTTGAAGACGGAACCGGTGACTCCCATTTTTATCAGACCATTGATTCCTCTTTGTATGATTTTCATAAAGAAATCGATTCTGATGGCATGAGCTTGTCCTGCAGCTCTTTGATCACCCAAGCCTGGATCGATGCCCTGTTTCGTTTGAAAAACACAACCAATATCATGCATCGAATGATCGTGCCTTCCATGTATCAAGCTATCCCAAAGGAGACAATTTGTGTCGCCCTGGAAAAAGACGGCATCATTTACGGAACGGGTCTTGGTATCCTGGACCGTGATCATATCGGCGTTTATGCTATTCATGTACACCCTGATTTTCGCCGCAGAGGCTATGCCCGGAAAATTGTCTGCCGCATCCTTCAGGAAGGCTATCAGCGCGGTGCCTCTTACGGTTATCTACAGGTCGTAAGCAATAATGACATCGCTCTACGACTATATTCTTCCCTCGGCTTCAAACCCCTTTATCGGGATTGGTTTCGTGTCAAATACACTAAATAGTCGGTTAGTTTTGTCTAATTTATATATTTTTCACCCTAAAAAAAGTCTCATTTTTAAGCAAATGTACTAAATTAGTACTTGTTTTATAGGATTGAATCGTTTATTATAAGTTTAGAACTTAGATGGGAAGTTCGTTATTAAACATATTTGATGAGATTTCATTACAGGAGGAAAATATTATGGCAAGAGTTATTTCTGAGGCATGTGTATGCTGTGGAACATGTGAAGGTGAGTGTCCGGTAGGCGCTATCGCAATGGGCGATACACAGTACGAGATCAACGCAGATGCTTGCATCGATTGTGGTGCTTGTGAGGGTGCTTGTCCTACAGGTGCTATCACAGAGGGTTAATTACCTGATCTGATAGATTTTTGAATGAAATGTGTAAGGATCATCCGGGAGGATGGTCCTTTTCATATTTATGCTCCTTTTATATTTCTTATTCCTTTATATTTCTTATCCCTTTACTTTTATAATTCTCGCACCGGCAGCAGGCAGAATAAGACTTCCAATAGATTAATCCGGGCCGGTTGAATAATATTTGATATAAGAAAAAGCTGCTGAATAGCCATTTGCTTAGGCTTTTCAGCAGCTTTTTAGTTACTTCCGATCACTCTCGTCTCTGGCGTTCCCTTTCCATCGACATAAATTTCGTATACTGCGGCAACCATACCAGATTTACTGTACCGATCGGACCATTTCTCTGTTTTGCAATGATGATCTCACAGATTCCTTTCATTTCCGAATCCTTATGATAATAATCATCTCTGTACAAAAACATAACCACGTCCGCATCCTGCTCGATCGCGCCTGATTCTCGCAGATCTGAAAGAATCGGCCTGTGATCCGTTCGGCTCTCTACGGCACGGCTTAACTGAGACAAGGCAATTACCGGTACATTCAGCTCTCTGGCTATAGCCTTCAGGGAACGTGAAATCTCTGAAATTTCCTGTTGTCTCGATTCACTGCTTTTTCCGCCGGAACCGGACATCAGCTGCAGGTAATCAATAAGGATAATATCCAAACCATGCTCAATTTTATATTTACGACATTTGGTACGTAATTCCCGAACAGAAATACCCGGCGTATCATCAATGATCAGCTTTGATGTACCGATCACACCGGCCGCATCGATCAAGCTCTCCCACTCTTCATCACGCAGATTACCGTTTCGCAGATTCTGCGCCTGTACTCTGGATTCCATCGCAAATAATCGATTTACCAGCTGCTGCTTGGACATCTCCAGGGAAAATACCGCAACGGTTTTATCATTTTTAAATGCCATATATTCAGCCACATTCAAAACAAAGGCTGTTTTTCCCATAGAAGGTCTGGCGGCGATCAATACCAGATCCGAATTCTGAAAACCGGAAGTCATATAATCCAGATCCTGAAAACCGGAAGCAATACCTGTCACATTACCGCTGGTCTTAGATGCCCGCTCAATGGTTTTCAAAGCATCCATGACAACTTTCTTAATAGGTACAAAATCCGATGTATTTCTCTGTTCAAAGATTTTGAAAAGTTCCTTCTCGGAATTATCCAGAATATCTTCTACCGGCAAATTATCCTGATAGCATACATTCTCAATGCGTTCGGTTTCCCGGATCAGCTGCCTGAGGATTGCCTTTTCCCGGACAATCTCCGCGTAATGTTTGATATTCGTCGAAGTAGATACCGTATTCAATAATTCCTTCAGGAATTCCAGATCAGAAATCTCCGGCGGGACATCTTTTTCCCGCAGACGGTTTTGCAGTGTGATGAGATCTACTTCTTTATCGGCCTCATTCAACTCCATCATCGCTTCATATACGATTCCGTATTGGCGATGATAAAAGTCCTCTTTTGTAAGAATCTCAGAAGCAGCCATAATGACATCTCGCCCCATAAGCATAGAGCCAATGACTGATTGCTCCGCTTCTGTACTGTGGGGTAATATTCTTTTTACAACCGCTTCTTCCATAAATTACGCCTCTGTTACATCAATTTTTAATTTCGCTGTTACCTTCGGATGAACCTTTACATTTACCTCAGTCTTACCGATTTCTTTAATCTGACCATCCATCATGATTTTTTTCTTATCCAACTCCAATCCATACTGCTTCTTCGCTTCTTCTGCGATCTCCTTGGCAGCAATTGAACCGAATGCGCGGCCGTTATCGCCAATCTTGATGGACATTTTCAGCTCGCAGCTTTCGATTTTTGCCTTCAGCTCTTTGGCTGCATCCAAAGCTTCCTGCGCCAGCTTTGCCTCATGCTTATTCTGCAGTTTCAGATCATTCATGGTCTTTGGTGTAGCCTCTACACCAAGTTTTTTCGGCAGAAGCATATTTCTGGCATATCCGTCACTTACATTTACGATATCACCTTTTTTTCCAAGGGATTTTACATCCTGTAACAAAATAACTTTCATTATTTCAATTCTCCTTCGTTAATCATATCATCCAGCGTCTTTTTCAGAGCATCTACCGCCATGTCCAAAGATACACCCTCTAACTGTGCTCCTGCGATATTCAGATGGCCGCCGCCACCCATACGCTCCATGATTCTCTGAACATTCACCTCATCGATTGCTCTGGCGCTGATAAAAATTTTATTCTGATAATCTGTTAAGACAAATGAAGCTTTCACAGCTATGATATTTAAAAGCTCATTGGCCGCCTGCGATGCAATGATCGTCGGACTATCTACACCGGATTTCGGACTGATGGCAATCGCATAATGTTCACGATACATGACCGCCTTGCTGACTGTCTCACCCTTTACCTTAGAATCAAGCATATCCTCCCGGAACATCTTCCGCACACGGGTAACATCCGCGCCGGAGCGTCGAAGAAAGGCTGCCGCCTCGAAGGTTCGCACACCTGTCTTTTGCAGGAAATTATCTGTATCCACCATAATACCTGCATAAAGTGCATCGGCCTCTATATTGCGAATCCGAATACCATCCGAAAAATACTGCAGGATTTCTGCAACCATTTCACATGCGGAAGATGCATACGGCTCTACATAGGAAAGAACAGCATTCTTGATGACTTCCTCACCCTGCCTGTGATGATCCAGCACAACAATGGTTTTTGTCTTGCGCAGCAATTCCGGACAGCCGGTATAGCTGGGCCGGCTGGTGTCCACAACGACCACCAAAGTATCTTCATTCACCATTTCTTTCGCCTGCTCGCGGGTCAGAAACATATTTTCATCGTAATCCGGTGCCTGTTCAAACAATGTCATCAAAGGTCTGATGGAGGAGGTTACCTGATCGATCACGACATAGGCTTTTTTATTCATAGCGCGGGCTGCACGATAGATGCCGATGGCTGCGCCAAAAGCATCCGCATCAATCATCTGATGCCCCATGCACACTACTTTTTCTTTCGTCGCAATAAACTCTTTCAATGCATGCGCCTTCACACGGGCTTTCACACGTGTATTTTTTTCCACCGCCTGTGCCTGGCCTCCAAAGAAATGGGTTCCCTCTTCATCCTTAATTACTACCTGATCACCACCGCGTCCCAGCGCCAGATCGATTGCGATCCGGGCCGCTTCATAATCCTGGGTATAAGAACCATTATTGGCACCGATGCCCATACTGACAGTAACCGACATATCATTTCCGATATTTACAGTCTTTACTTCCTGCAGGATGCTAAACTGCTTCTGCTGCAATTCTGCCAGGGAACGTCTGCGCATGACCAGCATAAATTTATCTTTTTCAAATTTCTTGACAAGACCGTCATAATTACTGAAGTATTTCGTAATCTTTCGATCGATCAATGCGATCAGCAAAGAACGACGTACCTCTTCGACCGACTCCAGGGCTTCCTCATAATTATCCAGATAGATCAATGCGGTAACCATCATCTCTTCATGGTATTTCCGAATATATCTGTGTAGTCCCGAGATGTCCTGCAGCATAACTGCGTACAGGCAATTACCCGTCACTTCCTTCATATTTGTCAACGCCGAATCATGATCCATCGAGGAAATATCGAATTTTCCAATCTCCGCATTATAAAATCCATCATGATATTCTATTTCGATATTCAGGATTTCCTTATCATTTGCCGGCATTTTTTCCTGATTTAGTGAGGTAAAAATACCAAATAAGGATTTTCCGAGTTCATTTTCCTTTAGTCCGGTCAGTTCTCCAAATGCCGGATTAAACCACAGCAGTCTGCCGTTCTCATTCACCAACGCGTAGGGATGCGCTGAATTGTTCAGGATTTCACCCTCAAGCTGTCCATGCTTTGAAGAAAATTCGATCATTTCTGCCAAAAATGTCTTTTTTCTTTTTTTCAGCAATAAAATCTGTATAGTCAGATAAATGATGACGCCAAGCAGTGCCAGCAGGCCTGCCTTCAGCTGAATCACCATCACGCCCAGATCAATTGCAATCAGAATAATCGAATAAAGTAAGGGAACCTGAAGGTAATTATACAATCCCTTTTCCAAATTCTTATATGACATAACTGTCCTTAGCCTCAATCGGGGCCGGCGCATAATATCCTATTTGCGACGGCCCCTTAAAAATCGCTCTGTTCCGCTATCATCTATAGCGGTCAATCATTATTGAAACGGAAGTTCTTCGTCAATGCCATCCGGAATATTCATAAAGCCTTCCGGACCATCATCAAAGGCATTGTTCTGCGCTGCCGGTGCTGCCGGTCTGCTATTATTATACTGGTTTCCGTAAGAAGCGCCGTTAGATTCGCTGGCTGCGCGGCTCTCAGCAAACTCCTGCTCTTCTACTACGACATCTGTCGTATAAACTCTTGCGCCCTCTCGGTTTGTATAACTGCCGGTCTGAATTCTTCCTGTGACAGCAATCTTTACTCCCTTTCGAAGGTATTTCTCCGCAAATTCGGCGCCTCTTCCGAATACAACACAGCTGATAAAGTCTGCTGACTGCTGTCCGTCACGACCGCGGAATCTACGATCAACCGCAAGTGTATATCTGGCCACCTGCTGTCCGTTTTCTCCTGATGAATAACGAATATCAGGATCTCTTGTTAATCTTCCCATTAAAATTACTCTATTCATAATATTACCTCTGTTTTCAGAATTATCTTTTTACACAAGTCTAAAGATAGCATAAATGAAATGCAAAGTCAATGTAAGGGCATTCCCGCGCCGGCCTATGCCCCTGTCAGATACTGCAAAAAACGAGGTCCGCCTCCGAATCTGAAACACTCTCTGCCTCCGGACATTTTAGAAAAATACTGCGCTTTTGATTTATAGCTTTTTAAAACAAATCCCCTTCTTTTCTATTTTTTGCAGGAGATAACCCATCCTTTCGTTTGCTTTTCCCACCGGAACACCCGCATAAATCACCCGGGAAATATGATTTTCTTCTATATAAATAAGGATTTCCTCACAAAGCTTTTCTGACAATTCCGCAAAGGGAGCGACCGTAAAAACCTTTGCCGCCAGATACCTGGCCAGCTGATAATCTATGTCATTTGTATAAAGTGGTCCTGCCGCAAAAGGCTTTCCTTCCTTTTGCAGACGCCGGAACACAGGAATACCGCTGCCCCCTGATGATATGACCAGGACTTCCGGTCTTCCCTCAATTTTTGGCAACTCGACACTGCCAAATACCGGATCGTAGCTTCCCTGCCGGATATCATAAAGACTGCGAATAGTTTCTTCATCAAAAATCTCTTCCGGTCTGCCGTATTTCTCTATGTATTCTCCTTTCACACAGATAATCTTGTCCGAAATTTTCATAGCCAGATCAATCTCGTGAAGGCTCATGATCACTGTGATTCCCTTTTCCTTTGCCATTTTTCGCAAAATAGATAAAAGCTCAATTTTATGGCGCACATCCAGAAAAGAAGTAGGCTCATCCAGAATGATCATTTCCGGTTCCTGACAGATGGCTCTGGCCAGCAGAACTCTTTGCCTTTGTCCATCGCTGATTTCCGAAAAATACCGGCTGCCGAATTCTTCTGCCTGTACCAGCCGCAAAGCTTCTTCTACCTTAGCCTCGTCTGCTGCCGATAAAATACCCAGCCTGCCGGTATATGGATATCTACCCGTAGCCACCACATCGTAGCAGGTCATCAGTTCCGGCTTCATATGTTCCGTCAACACTACAGCTAATTTGGCTGACAAATCCTTAAATGAAATGGCTTTCATGTCCTCTTTGTCAAGTGTCACCATTCCGTCAAGCAAGGCAAGCCGTCTTATAATACTCTTAATGATCGTTGATTTTCCGGCCCCATTCGGACCGATCATGGTCACAATCTCGCCTTTTTGAATTCGTATATCTATATCCTTGATCAGTGGCTTATGGTCATATCCAACTGTCACACCTTGCATTTGAAAATAATATTCCATCATTGTCCCTCTTCCCCACCTGGCTTTTCTCTACGCCTGTTTTCTGTACTCTTTCACAAAAACGCCCCGCCTGCAAACATCCGTGGTCATTCCGAACAAGGTTAAGGAATCATGTCCTGCTTTTGTGCAGCAGCATATAAATGACGATCGGCGCGCCAAACATGGACGTGACTGTACTGATCTTTAACTCCGTCGGAGCAAAAGCCATTCTGGCAATCAGATCACACATCATACAAAAGACCGCTCCTCCCAGAAAGGTTGTCGGAATGACAATCAAAGGCTTCGCGGTCTTCAGGGCGCCTCTCACCAGGAAGGGTACAGCAATTCCGACGAAAGAAATCGGACCCGCAAAGGCCGTTACCGTAGCTGATAACATACTGGACAGGATTAAGATCAATACACGGAAAAGCTTTACATTCACTCCCATACTTTGCGCGTAAGCTTCTCCCAGCTGAAATGCGCCGATCGGCTTAGACATCAAAAAGGTCGCGAAAAAAGTAATACCTACAATGACAGCTGCCACCCCTACATTGCTCCAGTTCATACCAGAAAAGCTACCCATCGACCAGCTCGTCAGATTAACGATGTCCGCATCATCTGCAAAGGTGATCAGGAAGTCGGTAATGGCAGAGCAAATATATCCCACCATAATACCTGCCACCAGAAGACCGGCCATATTTCTGATTTTTCCGGCGACCAGAAGGATGCAGCCTGTAACGATCATAGATCCCGCAAAGGCAGCAATGATCAATCCGTAAGAGGAAACGCTGCCATACTTTCCAATCACCAGAATCATGACAATCGCTACGATCAATTTGGCTCCGGACGAAATACCCAGTACAAAGGGACCGGCAATAGGGTTCTCGAAGTATGTCTGCAAAAGAAAACCTGATAAAGACAATGCGCCGCCCAAAATTGCAGCCATTGCCATACGCGGCATACGGATCTTCCATAAAATATTTAATTCATCCCTGCTTCCTTCCCGCAAAAACAAAAGCCTGCACATACGCGACAAAGGAATATTGACATTACCACTATTGATATTTAGAAAGATAATTACCAACAGCAGAAGAAGCAGGATGAGCAGCACCATCAGGTAACGCATCCTCTTCCATTTATTTTCTCTTTGATAATGATTTGCTTCCATAAGACTTCTTCTCTCATTTTTTTCACTTTTAAGATGTAAGCTTTTTCAAAAAGGTCAGTTCCTTTGCATCCTGATCCTGCAGCATACTATGAAAATCCCGGATCAGCTCCAGTAACTGATCTGTCGACTGATACATGCTGCGATCCACTTGCCATACATGGTCATTTCTTACAGCAGCAAAATCAGAAAACAGGGCATTTTTCTCTATCAGCGCATCGACATCCTGCAGGCCTCCTTCGATGGTGGAATTATATACCAGATAATCACAGTCTACAGCTTTACTGTAAAACTCTTCCATCGAAATAGTAAGGGTGGCCGAGGAGCTTCCCGCCGTATCCAGATCCTCAAATACATACTCTCCGCCTGCATCTCCTATCATCTCCGCTATATAATCCTCCGGGCTGCGCACCACACAGGAACCATCAGAATTCACTGAAAAATAAGCCACCGTCTTTCCGCTAGCTTCATATTCCGCAACTTCATCCATGATTTTCGCCTGTTCCGCAAAGTATTCTTCCGCTTCCTCTTCGCAGTCCATCAGGGCACCGTAAAGCTTAATCCACTCTGTTCTTCCAAGGCCGCTTTTTTCATAGCTGGATTGATCCACCAGAACAGGAATCTCCAGGTCTTCCAGCATTTCCTTTACTTCCGGCGTATGATAAATCATCGTCGATTCAATTGCCAGATCACAGGAATTGCCGATCAGCATTTCATAATCCGGACTGCTGTATTTGCCGGCAAAAATCATCCTTCCCTCTTCTATAGCCTGCTTCGGCGCATCGATATACCAGCCGGAAGCCTCCGTACCTGTCATTGTCACCGCATCGATGCAGCCAAGTGCATTCACCAGGCTCATGGAGGAGGTTGCCGCCAGATATATGTGATCCAGCGGTGCATAAAGCAGTGTACATCCATCAGTGTTTGCCGGTGCTTCCTTTCCCTCCGGGATCCACAGAAAAACATCTTCTTTTCCGATGCGGATCAGCTTATAGCCTTCCTCGTAATAGTCTACCGAAAATCCCTCTGCATAGGAAATTTCCATACTGTCCGTATAATGCAGGTCATCTAAAAAAGGAAGCTCACTATTCTCCTCTGCTTTCGCCGATTCCCTGCTGCTTTCATTTACGATTGCTTCCCCCGCTTGCTCTTTATCGCTGCCGGACCCGATATTCTGTCCGCAGCCGGACAGGCCCACTGCCAAAACAAGTATAGCCGAAAGTATTTTCGTTTTGCTTTTCCTGACGATACAGATGAATTTTTTTGGAATCATATTAAAATCCCTCTTCTATTTACAAAGCACTTTCTACATTTTTCTTTTTGGGTCTTTTGACCTTTTTGCAGGCATATTTTACTGAAATATCCTGTTTCCCTAAAACTATTTGTTTTTTACGCACCACCTGCAGACAGCCGGGGAGCATACAGAGCAAGGAGCGTTTTCTCCGCCTGTGATAAATAAGCAGAAAATCATGCCAGAATCAATTGATATACATATTCCCATACATCTGCTGCTTCCGCTTCCTCAGCACTTCTGTCTATCCAGAGTACCATATCCATTTGCGCCGCCCGGGTGCCGTATTTCTGCAGCAGATCCAGGGTCCTTTCCTCTCCTGCCGTCTCCTCTGAAATCAATGCCTCTGCTTCCAGCGCAATCTGCGTCTTTGCAAGTATCATTTCTTTCAGATCCCAGTTATCATAAGTACCGGCAAAGACCGCCTTCTGAGGAAGTCTGTCTCGGATTTCTGAATCTTCCGCGAATCCATAACAGCTGACGATATCTGTCTTCCCAAGCTTTTCAAGAATTTCATATGCATCCTCAGAAGATACGTAAGCTCTTTGCAGACCCTGCCGTATGATCAGCAGCTCTTGATCCAGCCCCGCCGGAATTTCCGCATTTTCCGGTACGATCAGGTACTTAACCACCTTCTCTGTATAGAGCTTACCGATGATACCGCTTATGCTATCTTCTGCGCTGTATGTTTCATTATCATCTGCCACATCCTGTCCTGCCGTACCTTGCGCATCAGAATCCGAAGCCTTCTGCTCTTCTTCCCACTTTCCATATTCCTCTGTGTCCCGCCAGGTATATTTGGCCATATCCAGCTCTATCAGCATAAATCCATTTTTATAGGAAAAGACACGCAGCAATTCACTCTTCTGTACCGCTTCTGTATCCGCTGCTTCCAGTCCTTGCACTTCCGGCGCCCTGTCATCAAAAACACCCCTGGTTTCCGATAGATTTTTTTCAAGCTCGGTCTTTTGTCCGCCCTCATCCTTCTCATCTACTGTAATTAAAATTTCATAGCTGATCCAATGTGCCTGGGACATAGCTTGTGTTTCCGCTTCAATTGTCATATTTTTATTTAATTCCACCGGAATACGGAAACGGTTTTCCCCTGTATAGGTCTCACCATCTGTTTTTACAGCATCATAATGGCTCTCTCCGCCGTTTTTCTTCGAAAAAAATATCGTGGCATATACTTGATCATCTTCTTTTTCCAGCTTTTCACAGGCGATTTCAACCCGACCGCTTCCCCCCGAAAAAGAAAAAGTGTATTCTTCTATATTCTTCGAAGCTATCCTATTATTTCCTTCCGAAGAAGACCCGCGCAGAATCCAAATCAGGATCATTGCCGCAAATATAACAAGTACTGTCGGAATGATCAGCTTCTTCTTATTTTTTTCCATCATTTTCCCGCCTTCTTACGCCACGCAAGCTTTTCTCTACATTTCTCCTCGGCATCATCAGCTGATGTCCGCAGCCCAGACATTTCATTCTGAAATCTGCCCCCACGCGCAAAATCTCCCATTCCTGACTGCCACAGGGATGCGCTTTTTTCATTTTTACAATATCTCCTACGGAAAGTTCCATAATTACTCCTTTTCCGGCTTGCCGCCGATAGCAATATTTGCCCCTCTGCGTGAGCTCCTTCCCGAGCGCTTTGCCGGGAGGCGTTTTAGAGATAACTTTAACTGCCCAGGGCAGATCTTCAGCGTTGAGGAAGGGGACTCCCACTGTGTTGAATCGAAGCCTGCATTGTACACTATTACATGCAAGTCTCGCTCCCGTTATACTAAATGAAGTCAGACTCGCAAGTCTTTCGCTTATTGCTCTTTAAAAGCAGGCTGCTGATCTCATTTCAAGCATAATACCCCATAATTGTTTAGATACTATGCCTTTTTTGTAAAAGTGTCAAGGAATCATCTTTCACAGCATTTTATTACAATTTTATTTCGCATCTATTTCTTGTTTTTTTATATTTGAATACATTTTTACTTTGTAATTGTTTACGTAATATAAGTTAGTTTATAATAAAAGAGATTTTGTACCTCGTACATACTTCAAATTTTTTAACAAAGGAAAGCACTATGGAAAAATTTAGCGTCAAAAAACCATTTACGATTCTGGTAATGGTGGTCATGATCATTGTCCTTGGTTTTGTCTCTGTTACAAGACTGACTACAGATCTTTTGCCATCGCTTAGTTTACCTTATCTGATGGTCATTACCACTTATCCCGGCGCCAGCCCGGAAAAGGTAGAATCTTCTGTATCTGAGCCACTTGAAAGTGCCCTGGGAACAATCAGTGGTGTAAAAAATATCTATTCGATCAGTAATGAGAACTATTCTCTCATTGAGCTGGAGTTCGAAGACGGTACGGATATGGACAGTGCACTTGTCAAAGTCTCCAGTGCCGTCGATGAAAGCACCGGCAGCCTGCCTGATGAATGCGGATCACCAAGCATCATGGAAATCAGTATGGACATGATGGCGACTCTTTATGTAGCCGTCGGCCATGATGACTATGATACCTACGAATTGACCGATTATATAGAAAATGAGGTTATCCCAACCCTGGAACGACAGGACGGTGTAGCCAGCGTCACCAATGTAGGTACCGTGGATAAAACGATTCAGGTGGATCTGAATCAGACCAAGATAAATAATGTAAATGACAAAATCCTGGCGCAGACAAATATTGCTCTGTCAGACGCCAAGGCCCAGCTGGATGATGCCCAGGCGCAGGTTACCGCCGGACAGGATGCCCTGAATGCACAGCAGTCCGTTTTTGGTGAAACCATGTCCTCTGCTATTTTCGGCAGTATTTCCTCCGGCGTGACTTCTGTGACCAGTCAGGTGAAACCCTACCTGGCAACCCTTTCCGATCAGGTCGGTCAGCTTGGCAATGAACTGACCCGGCTCTCTTCCTCCGCCATCAGCGGCGTCAATACCGCAGGGCAGTATATCGGTACAGCGGCAGACGGTATGAGCCAGGGGCTGGATCAGATCAATAATGCGGCCAGCCAGATTGCTGCCGGCACAGAAGGCTTAGTAACGGCCGGCGACGAGGATACCGGCGCCGATGAGAGCAGCAGCAGCACATCTGATACGGACTCCTCTGCTTCTGCCGACGATACGAGCAGCGCAGGCAGCAGCGGAACAATTGACCCGGCTCTCATTGCAGAAATGCAGACACAGTTAGCACAGATTCAGGAAACACTGGGAACCTTATCCGATGCTGGTGTAACCTCCTATGCAGATTTGATGGCACTGGCTACCCAGACGACGGCGCAGACAGCACGTTTGTCTCAGATGCTGACCTCCATCAATGCCGCTGATGTAAACAATGTCCTGTCTACAGAAACCGCCAATGTACAGAATACCATCAGCAGCGCTTCTTCTGCCTTAGACCAGATTCCATCCCTGCTTAGCCAGCTGGAGTCTGCTTACGGCACCCTGACACAGGCACAGCTGGACGCAGCCGTTGGTTTTTCGACTGCCGCTATCCAGCTTTCTGACGCGCAGACACAGCTGGAGGCTGCAATGACACAGTACGAGGCTGCGCGTGATAGTGCTCTGGAAAACGCAAATCTGGATTCTCTGGTAACAACCTCCACCCTGTCCCAGTTAATTTATGCGCAGAATTTTTCCATGCCTGCCGGCTACATAGATGATGAAAACGATAACTCCTGGCTCTTAAAGGTGGGCGAAGCCTATGAATCCTCCGAAGCACTGGCGGATGCATTGCTGGTAGATTTGGACGATATCGGTACGATCCGTCTGTCCGATATCGCAGATATTACTGTTATCGATAATGCAGACAGCCATTATGCAAAGCTGAACGGAAAAGATGCCGTCGTACTTTGTATTTATAAATCCTCTACAGCCGGAACCAACGAGGTTTCCACAACTGTAAATGATACACTGGCTCAGATTCAGGAAGAAAACCCCGGCACACAGGTTGTTTCTCTGATGGATCAGGGTGATTATATTACCATCATTGTAAACAGCATTCTGACCAGTATGGCCCTCGGTGCCGCACTGGCAATCCTGATTCTGGCCTTGTTCCTCGGAGATGTCCGTCCGACGATCATGGTCGGCATCAGTATTCCGCTTTCTGTATTATTGACAGTAGTATTGATGTATTTCTCCGGACTCTCACTGAACATGATGACACTTTCGGGTATCTCCCTGGGCATCGGTATGCTGGTCGATAACTCCATCGTTGTCATGGAAAATATCTTCCGTTTGCGAGGAACCGGTCTTTCCGCACCGCGTGCTGCCGTGCAGGGTGCGAAGCAGGTACGAGGCGCTATTATCGCCTCCACACTGACTACCGTCTGTGTATTCCTGCCAATGGTATTTACTACCGGAACTGTACGCTCTCTCCTGATTCCGATGGCTCTTTCCATTGGTTACTGTCTGATGGCTTCCCTCTTGATTTCTCTGACAGTTGTACCTGCCTCAGCCAGCACCTTAATGCGGAATGTAAAACCCAAACAGCATAAATTTTTCGACAAGGTGGCTAATGCTTACGGACGATCCCTTCGCTGGTGCCTGCGCTTTAAGATCGTACCCCTGGCAGTTACCATTGCACTCCTTGTTCTGACTACCTGGCGCCTTATTACGATTGGAATTGTTTTGTTCCCGGACATGACCTCTACGGATATTCAGGTTACCATCACAACCCCTGAAACAGACGAGCGCGCTGTCTCCTACCAGAAGGTTGACGATGTTATGAACACCATCTTAAATGTAGATGGCGTCATTGATGTGGGTATTATGGACGAAGCCAGTACAACCGGTATGGTTGCTTCCGTAGCTACACAAAGTGATTCCTACGGTTCTTATACCTGCTATGTTACAGCTGACGATAACGCCGGTGAAGATGAAGTAAATCAGATCATTGACGCTATTAACAATGGCACCAAAGATATGGATTGTGAAGTAGAAGCTACATCCGGCGGCATGAGTGATATGTCATCTTTGATGGGCAGCGATGAACTGACCATCAATATATACGGAAAAGAATTGGATGAGCTGGAATCCATTGCTGACGACGTTATTTCCATTACAAATAATGTGGAGGGATTCTCAGATGCTAAATCCAGTACGGAAGAGGGAGAAAGCTCTTTGCTTCTGAATATCGATAAAGACAAGGCTATGTCCTACGGTCTGACTGTCGCACAGATTTATGCCGATATTGCTGCAAGACTGAATACCTCTGTTGATGCTGCTACCATTACTGTAGATGGCGTGGATATGACTATTACCTTACAGGACGAAACAGATCCCTTAACAAAGGAAAATATTCTGGATATGGAATTTGAGGCTACAGATATGACTCAGGCATCTGCAGATACTTCTATGTCTGACATGGCCGCTGCCTTCAGCACTTCCTCTGATTCCGATGAGACAGAAGAGGAAGAGGAATCTAATATCCATAAATTAGGAGAATTTGCAAGCATCGAAGAAACAACTTCTATGACCAGCATTAACCGTAAAAACCAGATTGATTACATTACAGTAACCGCCAGCACGGCAGATGGTTATAATACAACGCTTCTGAGCCGTACCCTTTCTAAGGAGCTGGACAAATATTCCGAAGGACTCGGACAGGGCTATCGTGTAGAAATCGCCGGACAAGTAGATACTGTAAATGATATGGTGACACAGATGCTGAAATTACTGGCACTTGGCCTGCTCTTTATTTACCTGGTTATGGTTGCACAGTTCCAGAGTTTACTTTCACCATTTATCGTACTCTTCACCGTACCATTGGCTTTTACCGGCGGTATGATCGGATTAATGATTGCAGGTCAGCCACTTTCCATGCTTTCCTGTATGGGATTTTTGATCCTGATGGGAACTGTCGTAAACAATGGTATCGTCTTTGTTGATTATGCCAACCAGCTTCGTCAGGGCGGTATGCAGCGCCGTGATGCCCTGGTCGCTACCGGCCGAACTCGAATGCGTCCGATTCTGATGACGGCTTTAACAACCATTCTGGCCATGACCCAGCTGATCTTTGGCAATGACCTGGGCTCACAGCTTGGCTCCGGTATGGCTATTGTAATCGCAGGTGGTCTGCTCTATGCAACCCTGATGACCCTTTACATTATTCCGATCATGTATGATATCTTCTTTAAACGTCAGCCACTAAGCGTCGATGTAGGTGATGATATTGATGATGTGCCGGATGACGCAGCACAGTTCCTGCAGGAAATGCGCGCGAAAAACGAGCTGTAAGATTTTCTGCTCTTGAACTTCTGAAGACAAAAAATGCACACGATGCCCAAAGGCAAAGTGTGCATTTTTTAGTCACCGACACATGGTAACCTTTTATTTAATTACAGCAGACGAATATTTTTCTCTGCGCATGCTGCACGCATTTCATCCGGCCAGATACTTGCCTGTACCTCACCTACATGTACTCTGCCCAGCAGAAGCATGCAAAGACGAGACTGGCCGATACCACCGCCGATGGTATATGGCAGCTTTTTCTCCAGAAGCATTTTATGATATGGAAGAGATGCTCTTTCTTCACAATTTGCTTTTACAAGCTGTTCTTTCAATGAATCCTCATCTACACGGATACCCATACTGGAAATCTCCAGAGAACAGTTCAACGGCTCGAACCAGAAAAGGATATCTCCGTTCAGTGCCCAGTCATCATAATCCGGTGCTCTTCCATCATGCGGTTCACCATTGGAAAGCTTATCTCCGATTCTCTTCAGGAAGACACATCCATATTTTTTCGTGATCAGATTCTCACGCTCTTTATTTGTCTTATCCGGATACATCTGCAGCAATTCCTCTGAATCTACGAAATGAATCTCGTCAGGGAGCTTATAAACTGCATCCGGGTATTTGTACCAAACCTCATGCTCCAGATGTTTGATGATACGGAAAACATCCTCTACAGTGCTCTCCAGTGTTGCCTCTGTTCTTTCTTCCTTGAGGATAACCTTTTCCCAATCCCATTGATCGACATAGCAGGAATGCAGATTATCTACTTCCTCATCACGTCGAATCGCATTCATATTTGTATAAAGACCTTCACCAGGATTAAAGCCGTATTCTTTTAAGGCCATTCTTTTCCATTTCGCCAGAGACTGTACTACCTCAATTGTCTCATCCTTTTCCCATGGAATATCAAAGCTTACCGGTCTTTCCACACCATTCAGATTATCATTCAAGCCTGTGCTTTTCTTTACGAAGAGCGGTGCTGAAATTCTGGAAAGATTCATTTCTTTTCCAAATTCATACTGAAATGTATCTCTGATAAATTTAATCGCTTCCTGTGTCTCACGGACTGTCATTTTTGGATCATAGTTCTCCGGTAATACCAGATTCATTGTCTTACCTCCTGCTTATACATATCAACCGACTAAGTCGGTATTTTCAAAACATCATTAATGCCATCCGTTTTTGCACCCTCATATGCAAGCCTCTCCTCTGAAAAGTTTCTTTTTCGACAATCATTCATACCCTAAAGACATACAGAGCAGTATGAGACCACCATATTATGGGTTATCTTTTTTCAAACAGCATTCTGGAAATACTATGCGATTATAGCACGCAAATAAAGCAAGACGCAACCAAGCATTCTAAGAAAATCTATTTCCAAAAATTTTTTTGGCAAAATTACGCTTTTTCACCAAAATCATTTGTCCATTGCCTGCTTTTATATATTAAGAACCCCAGTACAACGTATTTTAAATTAGCGGATCGAATGCCTGCCTTATTTTCCGATTGCAAGTTAAAAAAGTCTCAGCCTGACCCGCCGTCCTCCATCGGAAGACTATTTTGTGCACAGTCAGGTCAAAACAAAAAACCTCAGTATGATCTTGAATTCTTTACCTGGTCTTGATTTTCTTTACTTGGGCTTTACAAACACTTTGCTAATTTTCACAATATATGCCATAATTAATATAGGTTTTATCAGACTTTTTCACAATTTAAGGAGGTCTTTATGTCGGATTTTTTATCCTATATACACGAATTTAATTTCTGTTCGCTGACCTTACGCTTATTCCTGGCTATGATCTGCGGTGGTCTGATTGGCATGGGGCGTGAACAAAAGGGCCGTGCCGCTGGTTTCCGTACTTATATGCTTACCAGCCTGGGCGCAGCGCTAACTATTTTGCTCTCTATTTATGAGTACCGGATGCTTACGACTACCTGGGATTCTTTAATCGTACAGGAGACTCTTAAATTCGATGGATCCCGTGTCGCGGCGCAGGTAATCAACGGAATCGGTTTTCTGGGTGCAGGTACCATCATTACGACCTCCCACCAGCGCATTAAGGGCTTAACTACGGCCTCCGGATTATGGGCTTCTGCCTGTATGGGAATTGCAGCCGGTGCCGGTTTTTATTCCTGTATTATCATTTCCCTTGTTCTTATTCTGCTTGTAATGGAACTCCTTCCGATTATTGAATATAGGATTACTTCTAAGTCGCGTGAATTTTCGATTTTTGCCGAGTTTCATGCACTTGAAAATATCAGTGAAATTACAGCCAGTATAAAAAGCTGCCGCGCGCAGGTAACTGATATAGAAATTGAACGCCGTCGAGGTAATGACTATTACCATGCCAGCGCTCTCTTTTCTGTTACTTTGGATAAGGGGAATTTTAATCATAGCGACTTAATCGTAGCCTTATCTAAACTCGACTGTATCTATACTGTTTCTGAAGTTGAATAGGAGGTCTTATCATGCTTAGCATTTTTGATGCCTTTCGGGATTTATCTTTTCTATCAGTTCTGGTCAAACTGCTGATGTCATTTATTTGCGGTACTATCATCGGTATCGAACGTTCCTATAAAAGACGTCCTGCCGGTTTACGTACACATATCCTGATCTGTATCGGCGCCACCATTACCACGCTGACAGGTCATTATATTTATTTATGTCTCGGCATGCCGGCGGATGTTACCCGTATCGGTGCACAGGTTGTTTCCGGTCTTGGTTTTATCGGTGCCGGAACAATTATTGTTACGAAAAAACAGAAGGTAAAAGGTCTTACTACTGCTGCCGGTCTTTGGGCTTCCGGTATTATCGGTTTGACATTGGGTTCCGGTTTCTATGAAGGTGCTATTTTGGCTACTGCTATGGTCTTGATCGTAGAGCTCTTTTTGCTTGGCTTTGAAAATCGTATGCTCAATCATATGGTGGATACTTCTGTTTATATCACCTATACGCAGAAGCAAACATTGGATAAGCTTTTGCAAACCTTTACAGCGCACAATATCACTATGACTGACCTGAAGCTTACACGTGACACTTCCGGAGATTCCGTCACCTTCATGGGACTTTTCTCACTGCGCTACAGCGAAAAGACGGATATTGATGCCATGTATAATGATTTGCGTGAGGTTCCGCATATTAAAACAATCCAGAAGCTTTAGGACAGATGATGAATTTTATTTTAAATGTTTCTGTTCTTTTCATTTTTCCAGCCATTAAGAGTCCACTTCCTTAACGCTTATTGTCGGCAAAGGTAACGACATACTTAAATCACCCGCTGGTATACCTTAGTTCTTTTCTTAAATATCTGAAATAAAAAGCAATAGAATGAAAAAGCTGACACGCTATACAAAACAAAGAATTTATTTTGTATTACATGTCAGCTTTTTCATGTTATTCCAATAGAAGGAGAGAACCCTATCCCTTTTATATGTTATATTTGGTTTTTATATTGATATCTGTAAACTCATATTCTTCTTTTGGATTGTCTCTGTTCAATATGATATTTGACAGGACACTGACCGCTCTGTATCCCTGCAAAAAACCTTCCTGATCGATCAGAAAATCAATCTGATCATGCAGAAGTGCTTCCCTACTCCAGGGCGTAAGGTCATAGGTAATTACATAGGGTCGCTTATCCAGCTGCAATTCATCAAAGGCTTCTACCAATCCGCTTTGTCCTGCTGAAACAACCAGAATACCCGCCAGATTTTGTCCGCCAAGCATTGCGTTGACAATAATCTTTTTTAACTCTTCAGCGTCATCGAAACAGCTCTGTACACCTGCGATCTCCATACCCGGAAAGGATTTTTTAATTTCATCTACAAATCCCTCGACACGCATGTTATTAATGCGGTTTCCGAAAAAGCCGGTGATTACCAGAATTCTACCACTTCCTCTGGTCAGCATGCCCATCAAACCTGCTGCTGTTTTACCGCTTTTCGTATTATCCATTCCTACGAAATGTAAACGCTCTGTACCAAAAATATCTGTATTAAAGGTAATGATCGGTATTTTTCTCTGACTCGATATATAATTAAGCCGTTGACGTACCTTTTCATGATCCACAGGCATGATCGCCAGCGCATCTACATCCTGTGCAAGAAGCTTATCGATTGCTTTAAGCTGTTCATCTTCATTCACTGATAAGCCTTCTTCCACCAGAACATCCACATGCCTGCTTCTCAATTCACGTCTTGCAGCCTTGATTCCTCTGTTAATTTCATCCATAAATGAAAACTTCGCCAACTGTGTTACGATACCGATTTTCATACGTTTCACGTTTTTATTTCGCGGAACGTATCCCATTTCGTTGGCTATATCCAGTATACGTTCTGCCACTTCAGGATTGATTCTTCCCCTGTGATTCAGCGCTCTGTCTACTGTGCCTCGGGACACACCAGCGCGATCTGCTATCTGTTGTGTAGTTACCGCCATGGCACACCTCCCCTATTTTAAGTCTCGCTTTTGAAAAATGCTTTGTTTCCCCTGCTACAGGAGACACATCTCCCTCTCTGTTAATCGAACAGAAGGCCTTCTTTTCACCTCCTGCCTGCCCACGAAGCAGCAGTCAGCGAATGCTGATGTTTTTCCTTTTACTGCCTCCGGAATGTAACTCGCGTCCGCTTCGCTTCTTCTTCGTAAAAAAATTGGCTGCTTCACAGTCTGCACGGTACTGACCTTGAACCCATCACCGTGATAGAACTATCCTTACTGCCTAAAAGTGATCTTTTATCTTTAATCTTTTATATAAAAAAGCCCCCACAGCCGAGGCTGTGGGGGCATACATTACTCATTGAAATATGATTAAGCCTCGATCTCCTCAAGTTTAACCGGACGTCCCTCTTTCAGAGACAGTTTAGCTGCAGCTGCGATTCTAACCGGCTCAAGACCATCTTTTCCGCCTACAGGTACTTCTGTATCATTCAGAACTGCCTCAACGAAAGCTTTCTCTTCAGCTACGAATGCATCATTATATCTCTCAAGGAAGAAGAATGTAGGTTTAGCAGAAACAACGCCATCAGCTGTGCTGATGAATGCTTCGTTGTTCAGGTGGTTGTTATCCTGAACAGCACCCTTCTCACAATGAACTTCTACTCTCTGATCATATCCGTAAGGAGCTGTACGGCAGTTGTCGATAACACCGATTGCGCCGTTAGCGAATTTCAGTGTAACGATAGCTGTATCAACGTCATCGTAATCAGCATAGCCAGGATCTGTCAGAACAGCACCTGTAGCGCTAACTTCTACTACGTCACTACCGGACAGGTAACGAACCATATCAAAGTCATGAATCATCATATCCATGAAGATACCACCGGATACTTTAACGTATGACATTGGCGGTCCCTCTGGGTCACGAGATGTAACTTTAACTACATAAACTTTTCCAAGCTCACCGGATTTAACTGTATCAGCAACCTTTTTGTGGTTGAAGTCGAAACGACGAACGAAACCTACCTGAAGTTTAACGCCACTCTCTTCTACAACAGCCAGAGCCTCTTTGATAGCCGGGATGCTTGTAGCGATTGGTTTCTCACAGAAGATATGTTTTCCTGCTTTAGCAGCTTTGATCATGAATGGTGCGTGTGTATCTGTTGAAGAGCAGATAAATACAGCATCAACGTCAGATGCGAATACATCCTCAGGATCTTTTGTAGTTTTCTCGATGCCAACGCTCTCTGCCCACTCTTCCATTGCTTCATTCATGAAAGGATCAGCTACGATAGCGATCTCTGCGTTAGGAATGAAGTTCTGAACGTTTGTACCATGAAGTTTACCAATACGTCCGCCGCCGATAAGACCGATTCTTAATTTCTTTGCCATTTAATTTTACCTCTTTCTTTTATTTTATTAATATGCTCTGCCAATCTGACAGAGCATAGTTAATAACTGCTGTCGCGGAAGGTATTCTATTGAAATACCTTTCATATAATTTTGAAATAGATTCTTCTATTCCAAAATCATTTAATCATCATTCTTTGATCAGAAGGATTAAAGTCCTGTATGCTCTGCGATGTATTTTCTACCCTTCAGAGCGTACTCGAATGGGTTAGCTTTTGCAGGATCCTGCTCAGCCTCTACTACTACATATCCTTCATAACCGGACTGCTCGATGATATCGAAGATTGGCTGGAAGTTTACATCACCATCACCAGGTACTGTGAAGCAACCGTTACGTACGGACTCAAGGAAGCTCCAGCTGTTAGCTCTGGACTGAGCAACAACGTCTCTTCTAAGGTCTTTCAGATGAATATGGCCTGTACGTCCGATGTATTTAGTCAGAACCTTTACAGGATCGATATCTGCAAATGAGCAGTGGCCTGAGTCAAACAGAAGGTAGCAGTCCTCTGAAAGACCATCCATCATTCTGTCAATCTCTTCCTCTGTCTGAACTACTGTACCCATGTGATGATGGAAGCAGTATTTCATACCATGCTCTTTAGCGATGGCACCGAGTTTGTTCATGCCGCTGATCATACGATCCCACTCAGCATCGTTCATCACATATTTACCCTCAAGGATTGGCTGTGGCAGACCCTGGATAGAGTAGCTCTGCTCGGAAGCGCCGATAACCTTAGCGCCACAATAATGTGTATAATCGATATGAGCTTTCAGAGCTCGCTCTGTAACTTCGAAATCCTCAGCCAGAAGAAGCTGTGTAAACCACTGGTTACAAATCTCAAGTCCGCGAAGATCCAGTGCTTTTTTCAGTTCTACTTTATCTTTCGGATATTTGTTACCAACCTCAGATCCTGTGAATCCGGCCAGAGCCATCTCACTTACGATCTGCTGAAATGTATTCTCAGCGCCAAGTTCCGGCATATCATCATTACACCAACCGATAGGAGCGATACCAAGTTTTACTTTATTCTTATCCAGCATGTTATAAACCTTTACCTTTCTATAATTACCCTTTATTTCCCTTTATGCAACAGTTCAGAATAAAACTGTTATCTAACATTCATAAAGCATAGTGCAAAGCACTCGCCTTATGAATGTAAGTCTCTTTTTCCCGCCAGTCTTTCTAACTTATTCCCTGTTCAATGACTTAGCATCATCAGAATCATTCTGTGAATAGCTATTAGAACTGAGCATCATGCATCCACATGTACTCCTCTTCCTCGAATCTGGAAGTCTGAAGCCATGGATCGCCATCCAGATGACGAATCATCCATACTGTATACATCTGATATCCAGGTGCAACTGCCTGTGGATGTACACGTCCGCCAGGAATAGCTGAAAAGCTGTTATCAACGCTCTTAAATACTTCATCACCTACGAAGCTTGCGCCGAATCCTTCCGGACGGTCAAACTTGAAGTAGTAAAGCTCTGGCTGTGGATGTTTGTGTGGCAGATATCCTGACCAGTTTCCACGATCATTCAGAACCTCGCCAAGTACCATGTTTGAGTTTGGCTCATGCTCATAATCAAATACAGTATTTACACGACGTTTTGCAACGTTACCGAACTTACCAACGCTGGAATATTTCCATGGGCAATCTTCCGGTTTAAAGATTTTAGACTCAAAAGCTTTCTCATTCTTTGTATACTGAACCAGAACCTCAGAATCAGCTGTAGCTGTTACTGTCTGTTTAATGCCTGAAGATGAATGTGTAGCCCATGGGCCCTCTGTCCAAACATCTTTTCTTGTTGCCTCAGCTGTCAGTCCGTCAACTGCAAGAGTAACCGCACCGCTCATGAGCAGAACTGCAACTTCCTCGCCATCACGACCAACTTCAAGTACATCACCGGCTTTCATGCGATAGATACGAACATCCATCAGCATAGCTTCATAATCACCTGTGTACTCAGAAAGGATCTCTACACCATTCTCATCAAATGTAGGATAACCAAATACCTTCATTTTATAGCCTCCTTAATAAGTAAAACGTAAAAAGAAAACGTTCTATCCTGCGTATGGCAAGCGACAGTACGTTTTCTATACGCTATGATGTAATAAACAGCCCCGGTGAGGCCATTCCCTCACCAGGCACTGTACTTATTTATCTGTATATCAGATTTTTTCTGTTAGAATTACTGATCAATATCTCTATTAATTAGTATTTTCTAGCCTCTTTACGATGCTGAACAACTTCTTCTGTACACTTATTAACGTTCTCGTTAACAGATACGCGAGCCATTCCGACATCCCACCATCCGCCGTAGCCGTCTGTCATTGTCTTAGGAATGATCTTCAGATCGAACAGACAAGCAACAGTCTGTTTCTTAGAATCTTCGATGGCAGCTTTCAGTTCTTCAACGCTCTTACAGCTGTATGTCTTCATTCCGTATGCCTGACCAATCTTTGTATAGTCCATAGGAACGAGGTCACCATCTGGTTTCTGGCCTGTTGTATAACGGAACTCTGTAGCAAGAGAACCAACACCATGAGTCATCTCAAGGTTGTTGATACAACCAAATCCGTTGTTATCGAATACAAGGATGTTTGTTTTAACCTTGTTCTGCATGATTGTTCCAAGCTCGGAGTTCAGCATCTGGAATCCTGCATCACCTACACATGTATACTCTTCTACATCCGGCTCAGCAAATTTAACACCGAGGGAAGCACCGATCTCGTAACCCATACAGGAGTAACCATACTCTACATGGTATCCGCCACGGCGATCTGTCTTCCACAGACGCTGCATACATGATGGAAGAGATCCACCTGCTGTGATCATGATAGCATCTTTGTCGATTGTCTCACGCAGTGTAGCGATTGCTGCTGTCTGTGTCAGAACTGTACCTGTAGCTTTAACGAACTCCGGAATAGTTCTAGGATCACGCTCTTTGATGATTGGCTCGAAGTCGTCACCTGTGTAAACGATCTGTGCAAGACGATCATACTCAGCATCCCACTCAGCTTTTGCATCAGCGATCTCTGTTGTGTAAGCTGATTTGTAGCCTTTTGCACGAAGGTTCTCAGCCAGAGCTGCAACTGTAACTTTTGCATCACCAACTGCCTTTGTTGCATCATACTTATAAGCATGATAACGGCTGGCATTGATTGTAACGAATTTAACGTCCGGGTTCTGGAACAGCCACTTGGAGCATGTAGTGAAGTCAGACATTCTTGTACCAACTGCGATTACACAGTCAGCTTCTTTTGCAAGTTTGTTAGATGCGGATGTACCTGTAACACCGATACCGCCCATGCAATATGGATTGCTTGTGATAACTGCAGATTTTCCTCCCTGTGTCTCGCCGATCGGGATATTGAACTCTGCTGCGAACTGCTCAAGAACTTCACCAGCCTCTGAATAACGAACACCACCACCGGAAATAATAAATGGTTTCTTAGAAGCTGCGATTACCTGTGCAACATCCTCGATTTCCTCAGCAACTGCTACTGGTCTTGTAATTCTGTGAACACGTTTCTGGAAGAAGTACTCCGGGAAGTCATAAGCTTCACCCTCAACATCCTGAGGAAGAGCGATACAAACTGCACCACAATCGCCTGGCTCAGTCAGAACACGCATAGCGTTGATCAGTGCCGGCATAACCTGCTCCGGTCTGTTGATACGATCCCAGTATTTACATACAGGTTTGAACGCATCGTTAGTTGTTGTTGCAAGACTGTTGGTCTGCTCAAGCTGCTGCAGAACAGGATCTGGCTGTCTGGAAGCAAATGTATCAGCCGGGAATACCAGCAGAGGAAGGTTATTAGCTGTAGCTGTAGCACATGCTGTAACCATGTTTGCGGAACCTGGTCCTACAGATGCTGTACAAGCGATAATTCTCTTTCTGCCGTTCTGTTTTGCAAAAGCTGTAGCAACGTGGCACTGGCCCTGCTCGTTACGTCCCTGGAAAACCTTCAGTGAACCCGGATCAGAGTCCAGAGCCTCACCGAAACCAAGAGCGATACCATGTCCGAAAATTGTGAAAATACCTTCTACGAACTTGATCTCTTCGCCATCATAATTAATGTACTGATTGTCGAGGAACTTTACGATAGCCTGCGCTGTTGACAGTCTAACTGTTTTCTCCATTCTTTCAAATCTCCTTTCACTCTTTACCTGAAATATGCACTATGTGCACTGCGTGCACAATGCGTGCACTCGTATTCTTACCTAATACTTTAGCACGCATACACAAAAAAATCAAGGAATAGACTATTTTAAAAGAAAATATGTCATTTGTGATAAATATCACTCCTTATTTATAGCTATTTTTTCTTCTAAAAGGTTATTGATTTTTACCGATTGTGCAATAATCATATATTATTTTTCTTTTTTTCATGAATTTTTGTCTCTATTTTTTTGCACGCATGCACGCATTTTTGCGTGCTTTTATCCTATTGTTTTGGCGTGCTATGCACACTTCTCTTTTGGTTTCATGCCTTTTTTTCTTCTGCAAACCCGGTGCATTAAGAAAGGGCAGTACCTTTTCCGATACCGCCCTTCGCCATAATACTATATTATTTTATATTATTTTATATTATTTTTCTCCTGATATCACAGACGAGCAACGCCGCTCTTTCTGGCTGCCTCAGCAACTGCTTTAGATACAGCAGGAGCTACTCTCGGATCGAAGGCTGCAGGAATGATGTAATCTGCATTCAGTTCTTCATCAGATACCAGATCTGCCAGAGCCTGTGCTGCAGCAATCTTCATTTCCTCATTGATATCGCTTGCGCGAACATCAAAAGTACCACGGAAGATACCAGGGAATGCCAGAACGTTGTTGATCTGGTTCGGGAAGTCTGAACGGCCTGTAGCGATAACTGCTGCGCCGGCTGCTTTTGCATCCTCAGGGAAGATTTCCGGTGTTGGGTTAGCACATGCAAAGATGATCGCATCCTTGTTCATGGTTTTAACCATATCCTGTGTTACCAGGCCAGGAGCAGAAACACCGATGAATACATCAGCGCCTACCATAGCATCTGCCAGAGAACCTTTGCATCCTTCCGGATTTGTGATCAGAGCCATCTCATCTTTGATCGGGTTCATGCCTGCACGTCCTGTGTAGATTGCGCCACGACGGTCACACATGATCAGGTTCTTAACGCCTGCAGAGATAAGAAGTTTAGAGATAGCTACAGAAGCTGCGCCTGCACCACTCATAACGACTTTGATCTCATCCATCTTCTTTCCAACAACCTTCAGAGCATTCATCAGACCTGCCAGGGAGATAACAGCTGTTCCGTGCTGATCATCATGGAAGATCGGAATATCACATTTCTCTTTCAGTTTCTTCTCGATCTCGAAGCAACGAGGTGCTGCAATATCCTCAAGGTTAACGCCACCAAAGCTGCCGCTGATCATATAGATTGTGTTAACGATCTCGTCAACATCTTTACTCTTAATGCAAAGAGGGAACGCATCAACTCCACCAAAAGCTTTGAAAAGAACACATTTACCTTCCATAACCGGCATACCAGCTTCAGGACCGATATCGCCAAGACCCAGAACTGCAGTACCATCTGTAACAACGAGACACAGATTAGCACGACGTGTCAGATCATAGCTCTTATTTACATCAGCCTGAATTGCAAGACACGGCTCAGCAACACCCGGTGTATATGCCAGAGACAGATCGTCTTTTGTTGCAACAGGAACTGTAGCGATAACTTCGATTTTACCTTTCCACTCTTCATGAAGTCTAAGGGACTCTTTTGCGTAATCCATTCTTTACTCTCCTTATTCTTGTTTTTTCATTTCCGGCCGGATACTCCCTGCCGGTGCGCAAACAGAACATACTCCCTATATTTACGCCAAAGCTTCGGCTGAAATATTCCATACCAGTCGCATATTCTGTCCTGCTTTCCTTAGTTACTTATTTCTTTATATCCGTCCAAAATCCGTGTCACATTCGACCGGCACTACAGAATGCCCGCACAAACCTCTTCATTCTTACTGATTCGCGGATACAGAGAATTCTTCATTATTTTATCACCTTCGGCAGTGTTGAACCGCCGTATGGCATAACAATCACTTTTGCATCTTTACCCAGTTTTTCCACTGCTGCATCATAGGCTTCCTGTACACTTGCAAACGGTGTCATAAAAATGGAACGTACATAATCCGGCTCCATATCTGATACCATATAGATATCTGCCCGAAGCATTACCTGTGCCACTGCAGATGCCTTATGACCTCCAAGCGCGAATTTTGCATTCAGACGATCTACGATGTCCTGCGGCTTTGTAGCTTCCTCAAACCATTTCTCAAATACCGGATTGCCCAGACCCTCTTTACAGGATCCAACCAGAATAATGATTCCGCCATCGCGCACGGCATGTTTAGAATTATCAAGTGCCTTCTGTGTCTGGTAGAGATTCAGATCTTTGGGTGCACCACCCTGGGATACGATAACGATATCTGCCTGCTGCGGGATCTTCTTCGTGTAGAGTCCATCCAAATATGCGCAGCCGTCACGATGTGCTTTCACCAGATCACCTGCTACAGCGTAAACGATCTTTTTGTGCTCATTGAGAACCACATTGAGAATAAAATCAACGCCAACCATAGCAGCAGCTTCTTCGATATCCTGACGAACAGGGTTCGTATCGATATTTCCTGCATGCGCCTCAGCCTGTACCATCATACTATGATTTGACTGAATAGCGTTCCATGTAGAAACGCCCGGCATGATCGCTTTCGCGCCGCCTGAATATCCTGCAAAATAATGATATTCAATATTTCCGATACAGATTCTGCGGTCAGCTTCTACTACTTCACGCACGATATCAACCGGTGTTCCTGCCTTTGTATCACCTACATGTACGACATCATTTGCATCACCATCAATACATCTGATCTCATTAAATGCACGCTCACCTGCCAGATGGATCATTTCTTCCTTTGTATGTTTTCTGTGGCTTCCCAATGCGAAAACCAGCGTCAGATCCTCCGCTTTGCAGCCTGCAGCATAGAGCTCATCCAGCAATGCCGGCATCACTACCCAGGTAGGCATAGGGCGCGAAATATCACTTGTGATCATCACAATTTTTTCGCCCGGTTTTACGATATCTTTCAATCTTGGAGAAGCAATAGGATTTGCCAGTGCTCTTCTGACCTCATCCTCTCCCATCAGATCATACTCTACAGGGTTTGGTGTAAGGACATCGATTACGTTCTCGTCTGCGATTTCTACAGGCTGTGTACCCTGGCCGATGCCAAGTTCTATTTTCATTGCAATCGCCCCTTTCTGTTACTATTTAAGAACTATATCTTTTTTACAAAAACATCGCTTGTAAAAAACACGTTCTGATATATTGCCGTAAAGCAGATAGTGAAAACCGCTTCACGGCATATATTGTTTTCGCTGCGCAAAAGCGCCTTGCGCACAATCATGTCGTCGCAAGAACGCCCACAGCGTTACTGCATTACTTCAACGGAATCTGAGATCCGTGACGAAGCGCTTTTACTACAGGAAGCTCTTCTCCTGTCAGGAAACGGATCAATGCGCCGCCGCCTGTACAGATATAAGAGATATCATCTGTCTTGCCATACTTTGTGGTAGCTGTAATACTGTCACCGCCGCCGACAACTGTATAAGCCTCTGTATCGCCCAGGGCATCCCATACATACTTGGTTCCAAGCTCTGTAATTTCTTCCTCGAATACACCCATCGGTCCGTTTACAAATACAGTCTTAGACTCGCGGATATATTTCTGGTACATCTTTGCTGTTTCCTCTCCGATATCCAGAGAACCGATCTTTTCAGGAATCTCTCCGAGTTTTGCTTCTTTTCTCACGCCATCCTCAACCCATGCCAGGTCTGTAGGAAGGATGATCTTGTCGCCGTATTTCTCAAGGATGACTTTGGCTTTCTCGAAGAACTCAGCATAGTTAGATTTTACGATGAAGTTATAGGTACCTTCACCGACCTGCTCACCTTTGGCAATGAGGAAGATATTTCCTACAACACCACCGGCCAGAACATAGTCAGCTGCGCCTGCGCCCAGAACAGATTCCATCATCAGGAATGCATCAGCAATCTTTGCGCCGCCAAGTACAAAGGTGCATGGGCGGGCCGGTGCTGCCATCAGCTCTGACAATACGACATACTCTTTCTCAAAGAGACGTCCCATAGCAGATGGAAGAAGCTGCTCGAAACCACTCAGTGTAGGCTGGTCTCTGTGTGCTGCCGCAAAAGCATCACATACATACAGATCGCCAAGCGGTGCCAGCTTACGAACAACCAGTGTCTTAGCCATCTCTTCATGTGTCAGGCAAAGCTTTTTCTCAAACAGTGTCTGCTCTTCAGACATAAAACGTACATTATCCAGAAGAAGGATCTCTCCTGCTTTCAGGTTTTTAATGGTCTCAATTGCTGTCGGTCCGCATACATCCGGAACAAATTTTACTTCTCTGCCCAGAAGCTCAGCGAGTACTTTGCTGTGAGGCTCTGTAGTATAGAAGTTTTTATATTCAATATCACTGCCCTGATGTGCCATCAGAACCAGCTTCGCTCCCTTATCGGAAAGCTCTTTGATTGTCGGTACACAGGCTTTAATTCTGGTAATGCTCTTCAATGTACCGGTCGCATGATCTACCGGCTGGTTAATATCAATTCGCATTAAGACTGTTTTTCCATTTACTTCACACTCGTCAAGTGTACGAATTCCAAATTGCATTTCGAAAATCTCCTTTTTCTACTCTTCGCAAACAAATTGGTAAAAATAAAGGGGCGAGGCATGGCCTCCGCCCCTTTTTAAGGTTGCATTATCTCTGTGTAATAACCCTGAATGGAGTACTGCCGGGCATTCCACAGTGAGCTTTCTTATGCAGCGATCAGATTAGAATCCAAGACCGATTTCCTTGCATGCACCGATGCCAAGGTATTTGTTAGTCTCAGCTGTTCCCTCTTCACGTGTCTCCTGCATATGCATTGCAGCACGGATACCATCCATTGTCTCAGGAATTGTAACTGCTTCCTGTGGAATAACCAGTGCGTACATGATATCATCGCCACTCTCAACGATACTGTCTTCCCAAAGACCAACCTCGTACATATCTCCACGGGCATGTCCCAGATCACGACCGTATTTGAAGTAAGAAGCGTTACCCATGAATCCATCTGCCATACGCAGGATACGGATACGTGGATGTTTCTTGAATGCTTCCAGAGCCATCTCTTTTGTGATCTTCTCTTTACCATGAGCAAGAACTGTGATGATATGTCCATGTGTTACAGGTGTATGAACAAGGATACCTGTAGCATTGATATGAGGCATAATTGTCATAAGGTCAACAGCCTGATGTGTAGGAGCTTTCTCCATCATCAGAGCATTTGTCAGTCCACGGTTGTAATCGCCAGGATCTGCTACACGACGGATGATAGTGATAGCTACTTTATCAACACCATATGCTCTGTCCAGACAGTCAACTGTACGGATCAGACCTGTTGTGTTACAGCTTGTCAGTTTCAGATAGTTTTTATCAACGCCCTTCTCAAAGTTTGCATAACCATGGAAGAAAACGTCAGCAACTTCGTTTTTCTCTCCACCCTGGAAGATAGCCTTAACGCCGGCTTTCTCATAAATATTAACTTTGTTCTTCAGACCGATACCTGCAGGTGAAGAATCAAGCATAATATCTACATTGTTTACGAGATCCATGAAATTTCCTGCTACCGGAATTCCCAGCTCATCGAATTTGCTCTTGTCTGCGCCGTCAACGAGGTACAGATTATAAGGCATTCCTTTTTCGTACAGTGCACGAATAGCCAATGTAGGCGCCATATCCGCAATACCTACTAACTCCATATCTCCCTGTTTTGCAACGCCATCAGCAAGACGCTGTCCAATTGTGCCGTATCCGGCAACACCAACCCTAACTTTAGCCATCTTAAAAGTCTCTCCTCTCTTTAAATTAGTTCCATTATAATAAATTGGTTAAATCATTGCAATACTTAAATTTACTTTTTATTTTTTTCGCTTTTTTCTCCAAAGACTTACTCATTTCCATTGCATTTTTTCATCAAACCGTGTTATACTTATGAGGAACTTAAGATAAATTGGCCCAAAAACCATTTATGTGCACTTTGCACACATTTTTTTCATTGCCGAGGTGTTTTTTATGCGTGTTGACAGACTGAATAATATGGAACGTTATATTCTGAGTAAGGGCACCGTTTCTCTGCAAAAGCTGGCAGATCACTTTCAGGTATCTCAGAATACCGTTCGCCGTGATGTAGCCGAATTATTAAACAGAGGCCGTATCATAAAAGTTTACGGAGGCGTTTCTGCGCAAATGGATACGCAGCCTCTGAATCTGGCCTCCCGTTCCGTTGCAAATATGTCAGAAAAGACAAAGATCGGCCGTCTCGCTTCAGATATGGTTAAGGATGGCGCTACTATCTTCCTGGATTCCGGAACGACGGTGGCCTGCATGGTGCCATATCTGGCCGAAAAAAAGGATATTACCATTATTACGCATTCACTGAACATCATGACGGAGGCAGCGAAATATCCTTCTCTGAACCTTATTAGCCTCGGCGGCATTTACAGCCATACGACATCTTCCTTTTCAGTGACATCTTTCGAATTGCTGACGGATCTGAACGCAGATGCCGTATTTATCGCAGCTACAGGCATCTCTCTCGAAAAGGGTATTACACACAATACCTATTTTGAGGCAGAAACGAAAAAGAAAATTGTTACCTGCAGTGATAAAGTCATCCTGCTTGCTGATGACAGTAAATTCGACCGTTCTTCGACAATCTCCTTCTTTAACTTCCAGAATCTATATGCCGTCGTGACAAACACCCGGCCGGAGCAGAAATTTATAGATGTGATTGATCGTAATAACATTAAGCTGATCTACGAATAAGCAGCTTTCCTCTTCCTTCGGAAGATAGGATGCCCTTTATTCTCTGATCATAAATATGCTAGTTTCAGTTTTGTAAATCATTATAAACGGAAAAGGCGTATGTAAGGATTCCTCACCTTACATACGCCTTTTCTCATTCCTGCGCAAGTCCTGCCCCGCCAAATTTAGCAGCGAATTCTGTCGTCCGGTAAACACCCCTCGTTTTACGTTCGCCCAGGCCCCGGCTGAAATTCCCAATCTTTCCCGGTTATCACACTATACAGGCAAACCGCCGCTCTTCTTATCTTTCATCTCTTACCTGGAAGATCAGGAACTTCAGATAATAGGATGTCTGCTCTCCCTTGGTCCAGAGGATCGGATGATCCGGTGACTGGGTACGGAATTCTACCTGCCGCAGCTGTTTTCTGGCAGAAGCAGCCGCCTCTTTAATGGTTTTTATAAAAAGCTCTTCCGTCATAAAGTGAGAACAGGAGCAGGTGGCCAGGTAACCGCCATCCTCCACCAGCTTCAAACCGCGGATATTAATCTCCCGATAGCCTTTGATGGCTTTTTTCGTCGCCTCGCGGGACTTGGTAAATGCCGGCGGATCCAGAATGACCACGTCATATTTTTCACCCGCTTCCACATATTTCGGTAGTTCTTCCAATACATTAGCACAACGATATTCAACCACATCCTGCAGACCATTGATCTTGGCATTTTCCTTCGCTTCCGCAATAGCTAGCTCAGAAATATCCATGGAAACTACTTTTTCCGCTCCGGCATAGGCTGCGTTCAGGCCGAAGGAACCTGTGTGTGTAAAGCAATCCAGCACACGTTTTCCCTTACATATATTATGCATAGCCAGACGATTGTATTTCTGATCCAGAAAGAATCCTGTCTTCTGTCCGTTTTCCACGTCGACAAAATATTTCACGCCATTCTCGCAGATCTGCACCCTGGTATCAAAAGGGTCGCCGATGAATCCCTTGTATGGCTGCATGCCTTCTTTTTTACGCACTGCTGCATCAGAGCGTTCATAAACACCGCGCACCATGATACCGTCCGCTGCCAGAATCTCCTTCAATGCATCCACGATCAGCATTTTCAGCCGGTCAATACCCAGGGATAAGGACTCCACCACCAGCACATCTTCATATTTATCAATGACAAGTCCCGGCAGATAATCCGCCTCACCGAAAATAACGCGGCAGGAAGACGTATCTGTCATCACACTCTTCCGGTAGTCCCAGGCATCCTTCACCCGTCTTTTGATAAAGGACGTATCTATCGGGGTTTTGTTTCTGCGGGAAAGCATACGCACACTGATCTTCGATACCGGATTGTACATACCGTAGCCCATGAAATAACCGTCAAAATCCTCTACGGCCACAATATCACCGTTTTCAAATGCGCCTCGTACGTCTGCGATCTCATTGTCAAAGATCCAGGCACCGCCGGCTTTGATCGTACGTCCTTCTCCCTTTTTTAATGTAATTACTGCCTGGGATGTCAAATTTTTATTCATATATTCACCATTTGCTTCATTATTCATAATTTACAGAAATTAGGTCTGCCGTCATTTCTGATCGGACGCCTTCAGGAATCTTAGATCTATCCGGGCAGACACTTTTCTGTCATCCGCACAGCATGCCTTGCACAGCTAAGTATGTCTGTCCGCTCCCTACGCAAAGTACCCGAGAAGGGAGCCCGCTTAATTTAAGGCTTACTGCTCCATTGTCAGCGTAAATACCATGCCATCCTGTACATCATAGCGGATCTTACTGTCAGAAAACATGCCATTCACGTAGCATTTCTGCAGCTCATAATATATAGCCACATCACTTCCGGCCTTCTGCCATGCTTCCTCATGGGTATCCATCAGCTTTTCCCATTTGAGCTGATCATTGCCTTCTTCAAAATAACCCTTGGTCTGATCGCATGGCATGCCATCGAGTACATTCATCTCAAACCATGTGAATGCATCATTGATCTCTGCTTCCGCATCGATCTTTTGTGTCTCGCCAACTGCACTGCAGAGTTCTCTGATGATATCCATATTTTCAGCTGATCTGGCCAGCACCGCTGTCACCGCCATTGCAAAACGATACTCAGCAATTTCCATCAATCTCTGCAATGATGGGTGCGGAGCGCTAAGGTCAACCACATCCTCAAAATTCCCTTCCGGAACAGTACCGCAGGTCTCATCTACCTCGGCACGCAAGGACAAAAGTCCCTGTTCCTCACCTACTACAATGATATCTCCTGCGATTGCATTTAATGTACAGATTTTTTCAAACTGATTTATACGGCGATCCATTGCGCCTTCCGGATTACATGCCATTTTTCATATCTCCTTTTTTCTTTTTGTCACCTGATCGATCGTCTCTGCACGCATTGCGCAGAAAGCATCATCTTTTCATATTTTTCAGTCCAGCAAAAGAGTGCTTTACGCTCAGCCACGTCGCGGCAAGAACGCTCGTAGCATTCTTACATCTTTATTTCCGCATTCAGGGTTTAACAATTATACTATGCTTTGCTTTTCCCGTAAAGAAGAGCATGGCAGAAAAAACGGACATGATTCCTCACGCCTTATCATAAAAATCCCGTTTCAGAGCCACACTAATTTCTCGTGTAGACTCCGCCAACGGGATTCCTCTTATACTTTGAATGTCATATCATAAAATACGGACATGATTCCTCACTTCCGTTCAGAATCACCACAGATTATGCAGCTGCTTTCTTCTTTCCCAGACCCATCTGGAATACGATGCAAACCGCAATAATGGCAATACCGATGATATCCGTAATAAGCGATGGTACGATCAGCATGATACCACCTACGATCATCGCGATACGAATCACGATATTCATATATGCGCCAAGATAGCCCTCCAGGCCTGCAGAAATACCGAAGATACCAATCAGCGAAGTAATGGCAATCTGCACAACTGTCAGTGGGGTAGTATCGATCATCAGCAAGGCCGGGCTGTAACAGAATACATAAGGCACGATAAATACAGCAATCGCCAGACGGGAAGCATTGAAAGCTGTCTTCATCGGATTCGATTTCGCGATGGCAGATCCTGCGTAGGCTGCCAGGGCAACCGGCGGTGTGATATCTGCTACAATACCGAAATAGAATACAAAGAAGTGGGCTGCCAATGCAGGAACACCCATACGGATCAGGATTGGCGCACAGGTAGCTGCCATGATACAGTAGTTGGCTGTGGTCGGCACACCCATACCCAGAACGATACAGCAAAGCATTGTCAGGAAGAGCGCAATGATCAGATGATTATTGGCTACTGTGATGATGGCATTGATCAGCTCATTTGCCAGACCTGTCATCGTGATAGAACCGGAAATGATACCTGCCACACCGCAGGCTGCCGCTACAGTGATCGTACTCTTTCCGCCGGCTTCCAGAGCATCGAAAAACTTGGCTGGTGTAATACGATTTTCCTTGTCAAACAAGCTTACGATAATAGCTACAATAATTGCAAGGGATGCAGCCTTCTGCATGGTCATGTAGTTTCCGGAAACCCATACAACCAGGAGAATCAGCGGCAGAAGCAGATAGATTTTCTTTACCAGTACAGAGAAACGGGGCAGCTTATCTTTCGGAATACCTGAAAGTCCAAGGCGTTTTGCTTCCAAATGTACTGTAATGAAAATACCTGTAAAGTAGAGAAGTGCCGGCAAAACAGCTCTTCCCAGAATGTTGGAATAAGGTACACCAATGAAGTCTGCCATCAGGAAGGCGGCAGCGCCCATGATCGGGGGCATAATCTGTCCGCCGGTGGAAGCAGCGGCCTCTACGGCACCTGCAAACTCAGGCTTATAACCTGTATCCTTCATCATCGGGATAGTAACGGAACCGGTTGTTACAGTATTTCCTACAGAAGAACCGGAAACCATACCGCAAAGTGCAGAGGAAATAACAGCTACCTTTGCAGGACCACCTGCATATTTACCTGCCGCGCAGTTTGCCAGCTGGATAAAGAAGTTCGAAATACCGGTACGCTCCAGGAATGCTCCGAAAATAATAAATACCACAATGTATTTGGAACAAACATTAACAGGTGTAGAGAAAATACCTTCCTTGGTATAAAAGAGGTTACGTACGAAGTATGTAACACGTCCCCAGGCATTCGGGTTTGTCAGTCCAAAGCCCAGCGCATAAATAATAAAGAAAGTCGCTACACAAAGAATCGGAATACCTACACAGCGTCTGGTCACCTCCATCAGCACGAGAACACCCACAACACCGATGACGATCTGATAAAACTCAAATCTGGTACCCTGATTCAGGATCGTATTTGCATTAAAAGTGAAGTAGAAATAGGAGCCGGCACCAAGTATCATCAGCACGATATCATACCAAGGCATATGGTTAGGACGAACCTCTCCTTTTTTCGCCGGATAGATCAAGAATCCCATCAGAACGATCACACCCAGGAAAGAAGTCAGTCGAATTTCCTCCAGGAATGTAGCAAACAGTGTCACATAAATGCACCACAGTGAAAAAAGCACCATGATTGCTTTGACAACGAGTGCCGGCTTACCTGTCCAGATACGCTGGTTGGACTCGCGGTCGTATTTTTTCATAATGGCATCCACATCGGATCCCGCATCCGTAACCGGAATATTTACATTGTTTTCTTTACTCATGCGAATCTCCCCTTCTTACTCTTCTGTACTAACGGTAATACCGTGCTCAGCGTAATATTTGGCTGCGCCCGGGTGGAAAGGTGCTTCCATACCTGACGTTGCATTCTCCAGATCAAGCTCCGCTCCCTTTGCGTTTTCAAGTGTAATGTCATCCACATGATCAAAAATAGCCGCTGTCATATCATAAACTGTCTGCTCATCCAAAGACGCAGATACAACAACCGTCGCTTTTACAGTGATGGTTTCCACCGCTTCTGTCTGTCCCGGATAAGTATCCGCCGGAATCTGCAGGGCTGTATAATATGGACAATCAGCAAGGATGCTGTCACGCAGCTCACCATCAATATTAATCAGATAAACACCATTGGTAGTAGCCAGCTCTGTGATGGCTGTCGTCGGTGCGCCGGCTACGATAAAGGCTGCATCAATCTTTCCGTCCTTCAGCGCTTCTTTACTATCCTCGAAACTCTGATACTGCGGCTTGATATCATCCAGCGTAATGCCTGCAGCGCCAAGTACATCAATGGCGTTAAAGTAAACACCTGATCCTGCCGCACCGATAGAAATGCTCTTTCCCTTAAGATCGGATACCTCTTTAATATCCTCATCCATTGTGATCAACTGTACTGTTTCTGCATAAAGTCCGCCAAGGACACGGAAATCATGCACTTCTCCATCATCTTCAAATGCTCTGGTACCTTCCCAGGCATAAGCCATAACATCAGACTGCGTAAATCCCAGCTGGAAATCGCCGTCCTGAATAGACTGGATATTTGCCTTGGAACCACCGGTAGATACAGCTGTTACCTTACAGTCTGCATAGTTTGTCATGTACTGGGCAATAATACCGCCGTATGCATAGTAGGTACCTGCTGTACCGCCGGTACCAAACATCATTCGGTTACCACCGCAGCCCGTCAGTGTCACAGCGCACATGCAAAGCACCAGCAGCAATGCTGCTAATTTTTTTAATCGTTTCAATTTCTTTCTCCCTTACCTTTTATTTCTAAGACGCTTCATATGCCACAGAAAATTTTCCCAAAAATCCATTTGCCCAAATATCTCTGTCATTTTCCGCGTCTTAAATTTCTATTTTTACTGCAGGATCTGTATGATCAGCTCTACACAATTCTCATAGCTGATCAATCCTGTATCCAGACAAATGTTATAATCCTGGGCCTGACCGATGGAATGCTTTGTATAAGCCTTGTAATAATTCTGTCTCTTAGAATCTATCTTCTCTACATATTTCATCGGATCTTCCTTCATATCCGGCACAGCTGCTTTCGCGCGCTCTGCCCTGACCTCTTTATCAGCAAATAAAAACACATCAAAGGACGGCACGCCCGCTTCGCGCAGGATTGCATTACCGCATCTGCCGACAATAATACAAGGCTCCTTTGCCAGATCCAGCATAACCTTTTTCTGTGCATCAAAAATTGCATCATGAGAGCTGGTGTAGGATGATACACTATTCAGTACAGAATCCAGCGCTTTACCGAAGCCGCTGATTTCCTCACCTTCTTTTTCAATGTCTTCCACAGAATAACCACTATTTTTCGCTGTGAGCTTCATAAAATCCTTATCATACCAGGGAATACCCAGCTTTTCGGACAAGCCCCTGGCCACGGAACGTCCGCCGGCTTCATATTCTCTGCTAATCGTGATTACCGGAATTGTTTTGTTTGACATGATCATTTTCTCCCTTCTCATCGCATATATGAACCCTTCCCGACCGGAAAGGATTCTAATTCATTATTTTACATGAATTTACCGTTTTATACAATTACCTTATGCATTTAGAAGGGCCTGCTTCCGAAGAACAGAAATATATAAAAAGAGCGTCTGACCATAGTCAAACGCCCTTGTCACCTAAATACTTAACAAAATCATAGCATACCTTTTTTTGCAAAAATTGTATAAACTATGCATTTTTATTCGGATTAGTTCTTACGATTCTCTTTGAAGGTTTTTCTGGCCTCATCGAATCCTGCCTTTGCGCCTGCAAATCCGGCTTTAGAGATATCCTTCAGCTCAGCAGCAACCTCTTTTGCTTTACCGCTGGCATCATATTTCTCATCAAACTTCTTTGCTGCCTCGATGGCAGACTCTCTTCCGGCTTCCAGTCTCTTCGCAACTTCCTCAGCTGTCTCTTTCACCTGCGCTCTGATGGCTTCTCTTCTCTCGGCACGTGCATCCTTCTCTTCCTTTTCTTCTTCCTTTGCTTCAGCTGCTTTTGCTGCCTCTGCATTGGCTTTGATGGCTGCCTGTGCTGCTGCCAGACGAGCGATCGGTACACGGAATGGTGAACAGGATACATAGTCCAGACCAATGTTATGGCAGAACTCTACGGAAGACGGATCTCCGCCATGCTCACCGCAGATACCCACATGAAGATCCGGATTTACCGGTTTTCCGAGCTTGAGGGATGTTTCCATCAGCTTGCCGACACCTGTCTGATCCAGTTTTGCAAACGGATCATTCTCGAAGATTTTTGCATCATAGTATGCATTCATGAACTTACCGGAATCGTCACGGGAGAATCCGAAGGTCATCTGTGTCAGGTCATTTGTACCGAAGCAGAAGAAATCAGCCTCTTTTGCGATCTCGTCAGCTGTCAGGGCAGCTCTTGGAATCTCGATCATAGTACCAACCTCGTACTTCAGATCCACGCCTGCTGCTGCGATCTCTGCATCTGCTGTCTCTACTACAATACTCTTCACATATTTCAGCTCTTTCACATCACAGATCAGCGGAATCATGATCTCCGGTTTTACATTCCAGTCAGCATGCGCTTTCTGAACATTGATTGCTGCGCGGATGACAGCCTTTGTCTGCATCTTTGCAATCTCAGGATATGTAACACCCAGACGAACTCCACGATGACCCATCATTGGGTTGAACTCATGCAGGGACTCGATCATTGCTTTAATTTCAGCTACAGTTTTATCTTTTGCAACTGCCAGTTTTTCAATCTCAATTTCCTCTGTAGGAACGAACTCATGCAGCGGCGGATCCAGGAAACGGATAGTTACAGGATTTCCTTCCAGTGCTTCATACAGCTCTTCAAAATCTCCCTGCTGGTATGGCAGGATCTTTGCAAGGGCTTCCTCACGCTCTTCTACAGTATCAGAACAGATCATCTCACGGAAGGCTGCAATTCTGTCTGCCTCAAAGAACATATGCTCTGTACGGCAAAGGCCGATACCCTCTGCGCCCAGTTCACGGGCTCTCTTTGCATCTGCAGGTGTATCTGCATTTGTACGAACTTTCAGCTTACGATATTTATCTGCCCATCCCATGATACGGCCGAACTCACCTGCGATGCTTGCAGGAACGGTCGGGATCAGACCTGCATAAATATTACCTGTACTTCCGTCGATAGAGATCTCATCTCCTTCGCAGATGGTTACACCACCAAGTGTGAACTGTTTATTCTCCTCATCCATAGCGATATCGCCGCAGCCGGATACACAGCAAGCACCCATACCACGGGCTACAACTGCCGCATGTGATGTCATACCGCCACGAACTGTCAGGATACCCTCTGCAGATTTCATACCTGTGATATCCTCAGGGGAAGTCTCCAGACGTACCAAAACGACTTTCTCTCCTCTGGCTGCCCACTCTGCTGCATCATCTGCTGTAAATACAGCCTTACCGCAAGCTGCACCCGGAGAAGCGCCAAGACCTTTACCAAGTGGCTTTGCAGCTTTCAGGGCTGCTGCGTCAAACTGTGGATGAAGAAGTGTATCCAGGTTACGAGGATCGATCATTGCAACGGCCTCTTCCTCTGTCTTATGTCCTTCATCTACCAGATCACAGGCGATCTTCAGAGCTGCCGGTGCTGTTCTCTTTCCGTTACGGCACTGCAGCATGTAGAGCTTCTTATTCTCAACGGTAAACTCCATATCCTGCATATCATGATAATGATTTTCCAGAGTCTCGCATACGTTAATAAACTCTGCATAAGCCTCTGGGAATTCCTGCTCCATCTGTGCGATCGGCATAGGTGTACGAACACCTGCTACAACGTCCTCACCCTGTGCATTGATCAGGAACTCGCCCATCATCTTCTTTTCGCCTGTAGCCGGATCACGTGTAAATGCAACACCTGTACCGGACTGGTTATTCAGGTTACCGAATACCATAGGCATTACGCTGACAGCTGTTCCCCAGGAATATGGGATATCATTATCACGGCGATAAACATTAGCGCGAGGATTATCCCATGAGCGGAACACGGCCTCGATGGCTGCCTTCAGCTGTACTACCGGATCAGACGGGAAGTCCTCACCCAGCTGATTTTTATACTCTTCTTTAAACTGTTCTGCCAGTTTCTTCAGATCTGCTGCCGTCAGATCTACGTCAAACTCTACACCCTTCTCTTCCTTCATCCGGTCGATCAGTGTTTCGAAATATTTCTTTCCGACACCCATTACTACATCAGAGAACATCTGGATAAAACGTCTGTAGGAGTCATATACAAAACGTTCGAATTTCGGATCCGGATTTCCTGCGATCATAGACTCCACTACATCTTCATTCAAACCAAGATTGAGGATTGTGTCCATCATACCCGGCATAGATGCGCGGGCACCGGAACGTACAGATACTAACAGCGGATTCTCCAGGTCGCCGAATTTCTTTCCGTTGATCTCTTCGATTTTTGCAACAGCTTCCATCGCCTGGCCCATTACTTCGTCATTAATCTTACGGCCATCTTCATAATACTGCGTACATGCCTCTGTAGTGATCGTAAATCCCTGCGGAACCGGAAGACCGATATTCGTCATCTCTGCCAGGTTTGCGCCTTTACCACCAAGAAGCTCGCGCATGTTTGCATTACCTTCTGTGAACAAGTACACCCATTTTCTTGCCATTATGCCATTCCTCCTGTGAAGTTTTCCTTCTGTTTTCACTTTTCTTTCCTTTAGCGAAAACATTTTAACAGAAATGTCTAGAATCGTCCACCTTGAAAGTGTTGTTTTTGTATGTTTTGATGCCATTTTTTGATACTTTTTTAACGATTCAGCATTTTGAACAATTTTAACCTTGTTTTGTTGTCTGTTTTTTCTTTGTTTTTGGAGGCTTTTTTCCTTTTTAGACTCTCTTCCATTAGTTCTTTCCTATATAAAAGGATTTACCATTTGCTTCACTCCGTCCCCCTGCAGAACCCGGTAGCGTAGGGAAGCTTACCTCCATGCTAAGAATACTCAGCTTACCTCCTATCTTCCTCTCCATAGAATAAGAAGCGGCGCAGGGGGTACACACTTTGCGTGAAACCCCTGCGCCGCTTCTTATTTTTCTGAAAACCTTTAAAAATTTTCTAACTATTTAGATTTCATTATTACATGATTGCAATGGTGAGGATCATCTTTGCCGATTCTACCATGGAACGTCCGCTATCCATGCTGGTCTTCTGGATATAACGGTAAGCCTCTTCTTCTGTCATATGATTTCTTTCCATCAAAACCAGCTTTGCATTGTTAATATAATTTTCCTCCCGCTCAGAACGGACCTTCTTCCTTTTCTTTCCCTTTTTCATACGGCGGGTTTTATCATCGATGGCATTCATCATCATATGAACGGTCTCGATGAATTCACGAACCTTCACCGGCATAGAGACAGAAACGACATTCTCCTCCCTGGAAGCATAAATATTTACATCCGAATCTAAAAGAAGCATCTCGAAGTTCTGCGGCATGAAAGCAAGCATTTCTGTGTAATACATATCAGAAAGCTTTACCTGACAGATTAAGATACCTGCATCCAGTTCTCCCATATACTGCAGAGCCTCATTACCGTTGGTCACATTGATCGTATCCTGAAATCCGTAGCTGTTCAGAATTTCCTTAATCTTTCCCGCTGTCTTTGCCTTAGAAGCAGGAAAAGCGATTATGACAATACCCATATTTAATTCTCCTGCTCACATGAGGTGCATACAACAGTTCAACGCAGTGAGCGTCCCCTTCCGGCCACTTTGCGTTGGCAGGCGCCAGAGACAAACATAATCGTGTGCCGAGTCAATCTCCCACGGAAACCTTCTTGAAATCTCTCGCGTAAGATTTGACACCGGGTAACGATCAGATTCTTCTCAAATACTGCTCAATCTCCCAGTCAGTTACTTCTCGGGAATAGGTCTCCCATTCCTCTTCTTTTTCACGAATATAAGCTTCTGCATAACGGTCACCGCAGATGCCGCGCAAATATTCATCATTCCGGAAAGCATGAATAGATTCCAGCAAAGTCGCCGGCAATAAGCCCAGCTTTTCATCCTCTGCCGGCGGCGTCAGTTTCAGATCCATCGCCTCTACGCATACAGCCACCGCCTGGGCCAGCATCAGATACGGATTCGCTGCGCCATCCGGCAGCTTCCACTCCATGTATACCTGATTCTGTTCACCACCCGCCAGGCGAACCGGTGCATAATAGTTCGTTGTGGACCAAAAGAGCTCAGAGGGCGCAAAAAATTTCGCCTTCAAACGCTTATAGGAATTTACGATCGGATTTGCAAAGGCTGCCATTGCATTCTGATGCTTAAGCATACCGGCCACGCAAGCCATTGCTTCCGGACTAAAGACTTCTCCCCCTTTGCCGTTCAGCACATTCTTTCCATCCTTATAGATCGTAATTGTCAGTCGCATTGCTGATCCCGGCAGATCTGTTCTCGGCTTTGGCATAAAGGTAGCATGCATACCGTGACGAACGGCTATCGTACGAATGGTCGTACGGAAAGTAACGATCTGATCTGCCATTCGTACACCCTTTGCAGATTTAAAATCCACCGCATGCTGTCCCGGTGTCATCTCATGATGAGAGGACTCAATTTCAAAGCCCATCTCTTCCAGGGTAAGAATGACATCCCGTCGGGCATTTTCACCCTTGTCAAGCGGCGCCACATCCAGGTATTCTGCTGCTTCTCCTGTGTGGGTGGTCGCATGACCATTTTCATCATTCATAAAGAGGAAGAACTCACAGTTGGGATGAATATCAAAGCTGTAGCCCTTTCTCTCGGCATTTTCCATGACACGGCGCAAAATATAACGCGGGCTTTCCTCGATCATTCTCCCATTGATATCCATCAGATCGCAGAGAAAACGCGCAACCTTTCCATGCTGCGGTCTCCAGGGCAGAATGGCAAAGGTATCCAGATCAGGTTTCAGATAGACCGAATCGTATCCCAGCTCATGCATGCCCTGAATATGAAAGGCATCCACCTTACATTTACCGGCCAGGGCCTTCTGGATCTGTCCCGCGGTAATGGCAATATTTTTTAATTCTCCGAACAGATCGACGAACTGAAGACGCACAAATTTAACGTCTTCATCCTCTATCAGATCTATAATCTCATTCTTACTATATCTGGCCATAACAGACCTCCTTCACTAGTGCTATTATAAAAATATCTTATCATATTTATTGTATTTTTTGGCATAGGCTTCCTTCCGAACCCCTATCACAAAAAAAGAGATGCCAATAGCGAAAGAAACCCCTTTTCTTTCCTGACGCCATTGTCATCTCTTTCCATCCACTATACCTTACAAATAAATCATCTGCAAACTATTTTTTTCAAAATTTGACTTTTTCAGGGATTTTATATATAATGCAGTATGCTTTATAACTCTTCACATTTTTACCATGTGAAGAGTTTTTTACAATGTAAGCAAGGAGCTATGCATGAAAAATAATCCTAAATTAAAACCCATACTGCAAATTCTGGGCATGCTTCTGTTTATTGCAATTGTCGTATTACTGGTATGGCACGCCTTCGGCACTATGCTGGCCGGTCTTTTCCATCTGCTGATTGCCGGTAAATCTGACCAGATTGAGTCCTACCTGGCGCAGCAGAGTCAGATCAAAGGACTGCTTTGCACCGTTCTTCTTTCGGTACTGCAGGTCGTCAGCATTGTACTGCCGGGTATCGCGATTCAGATTGCTTCCGGTGCCCTCTACGGATGGGTCAAAGCCTTCATTGCCTGCTATGTAGGCTTTGTCGCCGGCAATCTCATCGTATTCTTTGTGGTTCGCCATATGGGAAACCAGGTCGCCGATATCATCAGCAATAATAAAGAAAGCGGTGTCTTAAAAGAAAAAATGAGCAAATTCCGCCCCACACTGGTGGTGGCGATTGCCAACCTTCTGCCGGTTATTCCCAATGGTATCATCCCTTATATGGCTGCCGGTACACCCATCCGCTATTCACGCTTTGCCCTTTCTCTGATGGCTACCTGCTGGATTCAGATTTTTTTCAACTGTCTGGCCGGAAGTTTCCTGATGGACGGCGAATTCCTGTTCATGGTCTTTGCCCTCGGCATTCAGATCGTCATTCTGGGCCTTGTGGCATGGAAGGGTAATGACATCCTTTACTTCGTAAACAAATTACTGAATAAAGTATAATCTACTATAGAAAATACCTTTTACATTGCCTTCGCCCGTATTTTCCGGTGCAGACGAGTCACTGTAAAAGGTATTTTCTGTTTATTTTCTTCTCTTCTCCATTTTATTTTGTTTATTTTGATTTTGCATATTTATTTTTCTGAAAACTATTGACTTTTTCGTCCTTTTTCTGTATTATATACATATCAACAGAAGAGAAGAGATCTTCTCATTACATAGATTCATCAATGAATGATATTTCATTAAAGTAAGAAATCATATTTAGCATGTGGAACGTAAGACGTGTCCAGCAAAGAACTTTAGAAAGCATAGAAGTCATTCAGAAGATGTGGTAACTGTTAGAGCACATTTCAATTTCATAGGAGGTCAGCAATGAAAATTCAGATTATTCATTAATAGGGCTATTCAGTTAAGAGATTTAATTGAATAGCCCTAAATTTTTGTTTTTATATATTGTGATTTGCGAATCATACTTATAGATAAAGATGATCCCTCTTATGATTTGTCAAGCAATTTTTCAAAAATTTTTATATTTTTTAATTCAGTCTTTTACGGTATGTGAAAAACCACCCGCAAAAGCGATCATCCCAAATCTGAAGCTTTTACACACACCAGTCCGCCCGGCGCAATACGATAAATTTTCTCCTGCACACGTACTTCAATTTCGAATTCATCCGGGTTCTGCAAATACACCGGCACAGCTGCCTCGAAGCGGTGAAAAACTGCTGCGAATTCCCGGGGCAGATATCGAAGCATCAGTGCTTCCTTTTCCGGCACTTCTTTTTCCATGGAAATCCTGCTGATTTCAATAGCATTCTGAAAATCACCCCTGTGTACTTTCGTCCGCAGAAGCTCTCCTGCTCCATTCACATACATATAGGCCTTCACCCGGCCGTAATCCTTCACCGTATCGACGGCGATAAAGGCGCAATCTGCCGGCAGCTGGTATTGCTTCATCGTAGCTTCCATATCCCTTCGTAAAGCCTTTGCCTTACAACGCACCAATACATCGGCCGCTTCCTTCGCATAGCCGAAATGCGCCAGAGCGCGCCGGAAGTCCACAAGCTGATTATAGTGTTCCTCCATCAAAACCCGATAGCTGCTGTGTTTTGTACTGAGGTAGAAAACATTGTCTTCGATCAGCATTTTTCGAATAGGTGAAGTATGAATCTTTACATGCGCGCAAATATTCTCGTCCCGATAGACATCGCCCCAGAGGACGAATTCCTCCCCGTCATATTCTTCGAAATACCAGTTTTTAATCAGAAAATCCTCTACTGTATCCATGTGTTCCTCCCCTTTTCCTTATTCTGCCGCCGGATACACTTCTACCGTATTATCATTCATGGTCGTACTTTCCGACAAATCTGTCAGCCTGCCATGATGCAGGGCATTGGGCACCTGATCATCGTATTTTCCGACCACCTGACCCTTCGCAAATACACCGACGACGGCGACGGCACCCTCTGCGATATCCCTCGTCAGGCTGGCGCGAAAACGCACCTTGGCCAGCTCATTTTCAGCAATGACAGCATCGCCATCTTTGATGCCTCTTGCTGCGGCATCCTTCTCATGCATCACCAAAAAACGCTCTCCGCGATTTTTCATCATTCTTTCCTGTTCGGTAAAAATACCATTCAAAGTCCAGACACTTGGCACAGAGATCAGCTTCAGCGATTCCCTGCCGCCATATGGTGAAAAATAGGATGGCATCTGCAATGCCGGCTCCAGATTCGGATTCACTACATAGAAACCATTATGCTCTTGCAGCCAGATCATCTGATCATGATGCGGCAGCTCTATGCTGCCGGAATGCTCTGCCAGCTGCAGAAATTCCGCTTTCTTTTCCGCAGAAAGATCATCAAACCCATCTCCGGCCTCATAGATGATTTTGCGCATAAACTCTTCTTCAGTCTGCCTGAAATGGGGATCATCGATGCCCATGGCATCCGCCAGCAGGCAAATAAGCTCCCAGTTGGATTTGCACTCTCCCGGCGGGTCGATACACTTAAAGGCCGAGGAAACTACCGCGTAACCACCGCCATTGTAAATATCACTCTGTTCCACAGAAAATACCGCCGGCAGAAGCACATCCGCATAAAGGGTTGTATCTGTCATGAAACGTTCATGAACAACCGTAAAGAAATCCTCCCTCATCAATCCGCGCTGGATAGCTGCTGCATCACTGACGGTATCCACCAGATTCGAAGCATATACATAGAGGCTTTTCAGCTTTGGATCACATACAGCCGCACCCATCTGGTTGATGTTTATATAAGGTCCTTTCTGCTTACGGAAATCAGGTCTTGTGACCTTAGACTGCAGGAAATATTTTTTACTCAAAGGATCGCCGCCGCAAAGACCGCCGCCCGGCTTTTGCCAGGCACCCACGAACATGGTCAGAAGTGTGATCAGACGACAAGCCGTACCACCGTTTTTATAGCGGGATACACCACTGCCCATCAAAATAGCCGGCGCTTCGGCCGCCGCATACAGGCGGGCCAGCTCGATAATTTTTTCCGCAGGGATACCAGTGATTCCTTCGGCCCATGCCGGGCTATACTGCGCCAGTTCCGGCAGGAATTCTTCATATCCTTTGCCCCATTTCTGCAAAAAGGCTTCATCCGCCAGCTTTTCTTCCGTCAGCACATGCATCATAGCCAGGGCCAGAGCGCCATCTGTTCCCGGCTGAATGAGCAGAACCTCATCCGCATAAGGCTTGACCGCTGCGCCGTAAACGTCGATGAGGATGACTTTTTTCCCGGCCTTACGCCCTTTGGTCAAGGTATTGATGGAATGAAATCTGGTAGCTGTCACATTACAGCCCCAGACCAGATAGAGGTCACTCATCTCCAGTTCTCTCGGATCGAGCGTCGCTGCATTCTCACCGAGCACTGCCTCAATGCCGCCGCCTTTAGCAGCACAGCAAAGAGTATGGATCAGCTCATTGCCACCCAGGTAATTAAAAAGTCCCATGGCGCATCTTCTTTGAATCACACCCAGAGAACCGGACCCAAAAATATAGGCCAGGGCCTCAGGACCGTTTACTTCTATAATCTGCTTCCATTTGTCCGCGATCAAAGAAATACATTCCTCCCAGCTGGCCTCGCGAAATTTTCCTTCCCCTTTTTTTCCTGTCCGGATCATCGGTTTCAAAATTCTCTCCGGTGAATTGATGGACTCTTCATAATGCTGCATCTTTCTGCAAAGCAAGCCCCCGGAAGCCGGATGGTCAGGATCACCTTTTACGGAAAGCACTTTTCCGTCTGCACACTCCACGCACAATCCGCAGACAGAAGGACAATCATAAGGACAGATTGATTTTTTTATCGTCACTGCAGCTTGTTCTTTCAAATCTTTCATTATAAACAAACTCCTATTCTTCTTTGCATTTATACTCTCTTATTCAAAAGCGTCTTTTTCCGATTTCTATTTCAGACATTACAACAGCCGACTTCAATTGTAAAGCAGACATTATCATTGGCCTTCTGAATTTTGCATAGCAATCCTTTCATCAACAGCTTTGCAGATATCCTCCTTGCCCTGTCTTTCCTTTCTGCGTTATACTAAAAACAAATCATGTATCTCGAAAAAAGCCAAAGGCTAAATGCTTCTTTTGCACTTTTCCTGATTGATCAGAAAATAAATGCATTAATCTATAGCAGAAAGGATAAATTTATGGAACTGATTTCCGAAGAGATGGTTTTGGAATATAAGAAATGTGATCTTTATGCGACCTTTATGAAAAATTTTAACACCGCGATCAAAAATATGGATGGCGCCTTCTTCGACAATGTCCGCTGCCATACCTTTTATGTGCAGACCCCCTGGGAGGTTGCCGCAGAATATCGCGCCAAAGCCTTGCGTGAAAAAATCGATCGGGCATGGATCGACAAATATATTCCGAAAGAAATTACCATTGAAGCCAATTATCATTAACAGATTATAAAACTGCAAAGGAAAGCCACTTTCCTGAGGAAATTCTACTACACAAGAAAGGCTGACGTCACATTGACGCCAGCCTCCTTTTATACCTTCTCCGATAGCTTTGGGTTGTTTTTCTTCAAGCTTCTCTCCCCGGATTTTTCAATCAATGCATTTATCTTTTCAGAAAAGACTTATGCCCACTCCATGATTGCTTTTACAGCTGTAGCAGTATCCTTGGATGGGAAGAGCTCGTATCCTACACGTCCTGTATAGCCGCAAGCCTCCAGATGTCCGATCACTTTCTTATAGTTGATCTCGCCTGTGCCCGGCTCATGACGTCCCGGTGCATCAGCAATGTGAATGTGACCGAACTGGTCTGCATACTGGGAGATAGTATCACAGATGCAGCCTTCATTCAGCTGCATATGATATACATCATAAAGAAGTTTCAGTCTTGGAGAGTTGATCAGTCTGGTAATCTCAGCGCCCATCTGTGTGGTAGCCAGGAAGTTACCTACATGATCTGTAGTGATGTTTAACGCTTCCAGATTCAGGTTGATTTCTTCTTCCTCAGCAATCTTTGCACACTCCAGAAGCATATCATACATGGAGCAAAGTTTTACTGTATCAGAAAGCTCATCATAATGATTTACAACGATACCGCCATCACCAAGTGCATTAGAATGAATTGTCACGCTGGAAGCGCCAACCTTCTTTGCTGCTGCGATAGACTGTCTCAGATAGGCAATATATGGCTCTTTATGTGTCGGGTCAACCAGAGAATAATCAGCGTCACCGTTGAATCCGGAGATATTGATACCGGCCTTTTCTGCTGCCTCTCTTGTCGCATCCAGATCGCGGATTCTGTAATCCCAGAATTCTACAGCCTCAAAACCGTCATCCTTTGCTGCCTGAAATCTCTCCAGCCATGGAAGCTCTGTATACAGTGTGTCGATACATGCACATTTTCTCAATGCCATAATTCTGCTCCTTTCCTGCAGGGCTTAAAGCCGCCGCCCATACCTTTACTATTTCTTTTTATACTTATAATCTTTTATCATCTCTGCGAAGACAAAACCATCTGTACAATAATCAATGGCATCAAAATATTGTATTATTTTTAATACTCTGTCTCCGTCTTCATACATTAATTATAAGCCGTAAAAAAGGCATATAGGTAGGATTTTTTTTCACAAAAGCCGCCATAAAAGAGTGATAAAAGAAAATCGGCTTGTACTTTTTTTACAGTCTCTGAAAATAGCGCCTTATTTTTGGTCAGATTGCTGATATTGCAAATATGCAGACACTTTGTTTCCTGCTTCTTAAATCATCGACCTTTTTATATATTCATTTCTATCCCTTTACCATACTGCGCAGGGACTGCATATATTTCTCACCATATCTGCTCAATATACTGTTTTTCCGGCTGATGGCCCCGATCCGCATTCTTTCCTCCACCGACAGCGGCCGGGCAATGATATTTTCACCGTTGAGCTCTGCATCCAATACACCGGAACTGACCGTATAGCCGTTCAGACCGATGACGAGATTAAAAAGCGTAGCCCTGTCGCGCACCTTGATATTCTTCGGTCGATCTAAGGTGCTCAGAATTTCTTCGGAATAATAAAAGGAATTATATTCTCCTTGCTCAAAGGAGAGATAGGGGTAAGGATCCAACTCCTCCAGCCGAATCTCTTCCTTCTCTGCCAGCGGATGATTTCTGTAAATAAACACATGTGGTCTGGCGACAAATAATTCCTCAAATACCAGTTCATTTTTCTTCAGGAGCTTCCGTATAACCTCCTCATTATGATTCGATAAATACAAAACACCGATCTCACTTTTACCGCTGCTGACATCTTCAATAATTTCTCTGGTCTGGGTCTCCCGCAGCGTGAAATCATATCTCTGATAATCATATTCCTTAACCAGATCCACAAAAGCGTTTACCGCGAAAGAATAATGCTGACAGGAAACAGAAAAACGGGGATTCCGGCTAGCCACGCCGCCAAAGCGCTCCTTCATCAGGGCTGCCTGCTCCAGCAGCTGCCGGGCGTAGGACAAAAATTCTTCTCCTTCCCGGGTTAGAATCACACCCTTCTTCGACCGCAGAAATATCTGCAGCTGCATCTCTTCCTCAATCATATGAATGGCCTTGGTCAGGCTCGGCTGTGAAATATACAGACGTTCTGCTGCCTCGGTGATGCTGCCTGCCTCTGCCACAGTAACCACATATTTTAATTGCTGTAAGGTCATAAATTCTTTCTCCTGCCTATGAAATGCCGATGATTGCCGCTTAAGCTTCCCCCAAAAACAGTCATTCCCATTCTATTGCGTTCCAAACACATACTCGCAATTCTCCCGATCAACCCGCCTACATTTATATACCTTAGACGTCAAGGACTGTTTATCTATCGTCAACTTTACTGCTTACGCAGATAGGAAAGCGTCTGTTTCAGCGCTTCTTCTTTAGGCACCCCTGCCAGGCGCAGTTTATGGGCATATTTCACACCCTCGCCCATCAGCGGACCCGGCTTCACGCCGGCCTCCAGCAGGTCTCTGCCCTGTACAAAAGGCCTTGCCATCAGTTCCTCAAACTCTTGCAGGCGCAGCTTAAGGAAAGCCTCTGTCACCTCATAGCCTGTATCCCGGTCCTGTCCCAAACGATCTGCCTTTGCCAAAAGCAAAAGATCCTCCGGTGAAACGGACCTGTCAAAGACCTTCGCGAAAGCCTTCCTGCCGGATTGCTGATCCGCCATCAGGTTGGGCCGCATATGCAAGAGCACCATATTGCAGACATATTTCTTCACCTTTGTTTCAGCGGTGATCCTTCTGATGAAGCTTCCTGCTATATCCACGCCTTCCTTCTCATGTCCCAGGGCCCGGATTCTTCCATCCATGACCTTAGTGGCCGTCACCTTTCCGAAATCATGGCAGAGTGCAGAAAGCATAAAGCAAAGCGGCTCCCCGGCCATTTCCCGCAAGCCCGCTGCCGCGTTCAGAACAGCCATGGTATGATTCCAGACATCTCCTTCCGGATGAAAAAAGGCATCCTGTTCCACGCCAATCAATGCCTGCACCTCCGGAAACCAGTCTGAAAGCTGCCCCATATCCCGCAGGATTTCAAAGAAGACCGCCGGCTTTTCTGCCTTCAGAAGCGCTTTTTCAAGCTCTCCGAAAATACGCTCTCTGGCCAGACTTGTCAGATCCATTTCTCCGGAAATCCGCAGGGTCTCCTCATCAATCCGGAATTCAAATCGTGCCGCAAACTGCGCTGCCCGCAAAACCCGCAGCGGATCCTCCGCATAGCTTTCATCATTCACATGGCGAATGATGCCCTTCCGCAAATCCTCCACACCGCCGAAATGATCCACGATTTCACCCGTCAGCACATCCTGCATGAGGGCATTGATGGTAAAATCCCGCCGCCTGGCTGCCTTTTCCGTTCCCAGAAAGGGATCCACAAAGACTTCGAAATCCTTATGCCCCCGTCCTGTCGCGTGCTCTTTGCGGGGCATGGCAATATCCAGGTTATAATGCCGTAGCCCAAAGACACCGAAGCTTGCGCCCATCTCCATGCGTTCACCGAGGCTGTCCAGAATTCCCGCAAGCGTCTCCGGCCGTACACCATGTACCTCTATATCAATATCCTTATTTTCTTTCTGCAAAAGCAGGTCGCGCACATAGCCGCCTACGAAAAATGTCCTTCCGCCGGCTGCTGCCACCTTTTCGGCCACCTGCCTCGCCATGCATAAATTTTTATCTTCCATCTTTTCCACTTCTATATTTATGTTTTCTTTCTGATTTCAAAGCCATGCTTTAGCAGAAAGTTCCTTTTCTACACCCGGAAACAATCTTATAAAAGGCGTATACCTCAAAGATAGGACTCTAGCGTATGAGTTTCATCCATAGGTCTCATTCACAATCTTCATCCTCTGACCTCAGCCCGAATCGATACATTCTGCTGATGGCTGCCTGCGAATGCTCCGCCTCTTTTTTCTTCATGATCATATCTCTGTCACTGAGAATGGCCAGCATTTCATCCACCAGATCCGCTTCCCTCACTTCACTCATGCGATAAAGATAGCCCAGCATCCTGGTGGCCGTATAATCTGTATTCATATATTTATAGGCAATCTGCCGGCATAAGCCCTCATCATATCCTCTGCTAAGAAGCAGTTCATATAACTCATCTGATCTTTCTGATGCCATTTCCAAAGTCTCCCTCGAATCCCTAATCTTATGCTATAATAACACAAAGATACAAATTTTTCTTTTCGCTTGAACTTTTTCCGCGAAATCCAAAAAACTGCTATTTAAGCGACCTTACAGCTTGAAGCTTTTTCATCATTTTGGGGAAAAGACCAAAGTCGTGACTTCGTATACAGTGCAGAGGAGGAATTTTATGAGTGATTATCAAAAAGCCAGATTCATGTGTCAGCTGACTGATGAAGCTGCGATTAACTATGGCACCTGTTCCACGAATATCTATAGTAAAGACGGACGTTATTACATTCAGGATCCCGATGCTCCGGAAAAAATGAAGGAACTCGGATCCATTGATGAAGTAAATCGTTATCTGGAAGGTCTGGATCATTGATCCGGACCTTCTTTTATATCCCTTTCCATTATCTCATTTCTAAAAAATGCTCATTTTCTGCTGATTCTTTGCCATGGAACAAACTTTCATCACATTTTTTCCGCAAAAACAACACATTTTTTCCGAAATTTCATCACATTTTTCCACTATTATTTACTCATCGGTTGAGACAACCATAAGTCAAGAAAACAAATACATAATAAAAAAACAAACATGATTCCTTACCCGCATTCGGAATCACTACGTATTACGCTGAAAGAAAGGGTCTATATATGAAAAATTTAAATAAGCACGAATTTGATACAGAGAATTTCGAAGAGATGATGAATGACAAACCTGCTTTTCACAATGCAAAGAAAAAACGCAATCGAAAGACACAGCAGAAAAAAGAAGTACTTACAAAAGTAACTGCTGCAGCATTGATCTTTGGTCTGGTCGCCGGTACCTCTGCCTACGGTATTTTTAAAATCGAAAACGCTGTAGTCACCGGCAACTCCGGCACAGTAAGTACACTGAATAACACAGCCGCAGGCGAAACCGCAAGTCTCGATGAAAATTCCGCAGGATCCACGGCGCTGACCTCCGAGACAGATTCCGCATCCGGCAGCGTATCTGATGTAGCTTCCAGCTGTATGCCGGCCATGGTCACGATTTCTACCATGTCCGTACAGCAGATGCAGAGCTTCTTCGGCGGCTCCCAGAGTTATGAAGTAGAGGGCGCCGGCAGCGGTGAAATCATCGCCATCACAGACACGGAACTGATGATCGCCACCAATAATCACGTGATTGAAGGCGCTACGGAGCTTTCCGTTGGTTTTGTGGATGAAACAGCTGTTGCCGCCACCGTCAAAGGAGCAGATGTAGATAATGACCTGGCCGTGGTCGCTGTACAGCTTTCCGATATTCCGGAAGATACTTTGAATCAGATCAAGGTCATCTCCCTTGGTGATTCCGACGACCTGGAACTCGGTGAACAGGTTGTCGCCATCGGTAATGCCCTTGGTCTCGGACAGTCTGTCACCAGCGGTTACATCAGTGCATTCAACCGTTCCCTGGATCTTTCCGACGGAACCAATAATTTCACATCAGATGGCCTGATCCAGACAGATGCCTCCATCAACGCCGGCAACAGCGGCGGTGCCCTGCTCAATATGAAGGGTGAATTGATCGCCATCAATGAAGCGAAATCCTCTGCCTCCTCCGATGAAGCCTCCGTCGATAATGTCGGTTATGCTATTCCGATCAACAAAGCCCTGCCTATTCTGCAGCAGCTGATGAATGGCGAATCCACAAGTCAGAGCAGCAGCGACACAGAGGAAAACACAGACGCCTCTGCGGAGGATGGATACTACTATTACGCAGGCAATGACGATGATTCCTACAGCCAGAGTCCTTACGAGCAGTACTCTTACGGTCAGGACTCCTACGGTCAGGACTCCTATGGCCAGGATTCCTATAATCAGGATTCCTACAGTCAGAACACCTACGGTAACTCTATGTTCCCATACTCCATGTTCTCCGATTCCAACAGCCGTTGGTACATGTGATGCCCCGGGTTCGAGGATACCCTGAAAGCTAACTTTCGCCGAATCCGTCTGCATCCTCGCGGAGCGTTTAACTCAGAAGGGGATTGTACCCCTTCTGAGTTAAACCTGCATAGCTTAGGACTATGCATAGCTTACATAGCTTAGGACTATTAACTGAAAAAGGCCGAAAAAAATCCCGGCACAGTAGCTTGCGCATGCCACTGTATCGGGATTTTTTATCTTTATTTATGCGTTAAAAACTATTTATTCTTTCTTCTTGCGGATAAACAATTTCCCTTCTGTATCCGCAATAGAAAGTCCGATGACGCCCATGATGAGACAGCCGATCGGCATCAGCCAGTTGAAAACAGCCCAGGGACCATATTGTAATACGGTAACGCCCAGGGTACTGCTGATAAATACACCACAGGTATTCCAGGGAATCAAAGCAGAGGTAACCGTACCGGAACTCTCCAGGGCATTGGAAAGCGTTGTCGCGCTTAAGCCCATTTTTTTATACTCTTCCGCATACATTCTGCCCGGTACTACGATAGAAATATACTGCTCAGGCATAACTGCGTTGGAAACCACGCAGGTCACTTCGGTCAGTGCCAGCAAGCCCAACGGTTTCTTGACCAGCTTCTTCAACGCATTGACCACAACCTCCAGCTGGTGCGTTTCTTCCATAATACCGCCAAACATCATTGCAATAATCGTCATGGATACGGAAAACATCATATTCATCAGACCGCCGGTATTCAAAAGGCTATCAATCTCAGAAATACCACTCTCGCAGACAAATCCATTCATACCGCATGAGAACAGGGTACCCACATTACATCCCGGCTGAAAAATCATACCTGCGATCGCACCTGTGACAATACCCAGGGTAATACCCGGAATGGCCGGTACCTGCAGGGCAACCGCCACGATAACGAAGACCGGCGGAAGCAGCAGCAAAGGATTGATATGAAACATGCTGCTGAGCGTTTCCTGCAGTGTCACCATGGTACTGGTATCTGCTGTACCTCCCTGATACTGCAGCACACCGAGAATACCAAAGAAAATCAATGTTATGAGATATACAATGCCGGTCGGCAAAATCATAAAACGGATATGGCTCATCAGATCCGTACCTGCCATAGCCGGCGCCAGATTCGTGGTGTCCGATAAAGGCGACATTTTGTCACCGAAATATGCGCCGGAGATTATAGCTCCTGCTGTCATACCGGGATTCATTCCCAGACCGAAACCGATTCCCATTAAAGCCACGCCCATGGTTCCCATGGTTCCCCAGGAGGTACCGGTCGCCAGGGCTGTGATGGAACAGATCAGAACCGTTGCTACAAAGAATATAGATGGCTTAAGGATCTTCAGTCCATAATAAATCATGGCCGGTACAACACCTGCATCCAGCCAGACACCGATCAGGACACCGATGATGATCAGAATAATGATAGACTGCATAGCTTTGGCGATACCATTGATCATGAATTTCTCAATCTTACGCCAGCTGTAGCCCAGGTAAAGCGACATCAGCGCCGCGCCGGCTACGCCCAGCAGCATAGGCACATGCGGATCCACACCATAAATGATGATACCCACCGCCAGCATGGCCACCAGAAAGGCCAGCACCAAAAGCGCCTCCCAGAGCTTGGGCATCCTTACCTCACGCTTAGGTTTCTTCTGATAGGATGCTTTCAGGGGCGCGTATTGCTTCCTGGAAATTTTATTCCTGATTTTCCTCGTCTTCATTGAAATCCTCCGCTTAACAATTTCATATTTCTTAGATTTTCAAGCACACACTCTCCACTGCACTATGATTTAATCCTGATCAGACTCACAGGCAGCTTAGCATCAGCTTTTATATCTATTAAATTCCGTTTTATACAATTTGTCAATTATTTATGCAATCTAGCAGGATTTCTTCGCTCTTTCCCGTATAAATATTCATTTTTAGTTCAGGAAATAATGTCTCTCTGATCTTTTATCAAAATCAATCTTCTTTCCAGTCATTCTTTCGACTGCTGTCAGATAGCCCAGATAAAAGCCCTTATTTTCGGCACGCAGCTCCTCGGCCTGCCATGGACTATCCGTATGACTTCTCAATTCATCCAGGATCAGCAAGGCTTGCTGAAGCATTTCCTCCGTCTGCAATTCCATTACAAGAGTCTCCGCAGTATTTGTGGAAAGTGCCTGGCTTTCGTCTCTGACAGCATCTTTTTCCTCTGCTTCATAAAGCATTCCCGGATTCATCTGCGCTTCTGCTTTTTCGGACAGCTCCGGATAGGCAAAGCTGACAAATGCTTTCCTGATATCCTGCAGATATTTCTGTTTCGTCGCGACATTCTCACATTTTAAGGGATTATCGGCAGCCTTCATTTCTTCCTGCAGTATTCCTTCCAGTTCCTGCAGATAAGCCAGGTATTCTTCCGGGCTTTGCTGTCCGGCCTGCACCAGAGAGAAATTCTGCAGGATAGCATATACCAAAAACATCTGTTCATTCAGCAGACTATTGGCCTCCGGATCCGACGTCTGCTCCTGCAAAAAATTAATTTCGCTCATTAGATCTGTCAGATATTCATCAAACATAAATTACTTCTTCACTCCTTCATCTTTTTCTCTTCGCCCTTAGCTTCCAATCCCGCTCAGACAGGCCAGAGACGCTCTACATATGTTTCTTTTTTTCTATTCCTTATTCTCCGGATTTCACATAAGTCGCATCTTTTAGAATTTCTTCAAAGGCAAGCGTCTGTACGGTATACAAGCGCACATTGATCTCATAATAGTTCTCCTTCAGTGTCTCCTCAGATTCCTCACCCATCTGTTCTACCAGATCTGCTATAACTGCCTTATACGCATCACTATCCTCTGTGATTCCCAGCTGTTCCTGCAGGGCATCAATAATCAGGGCCTGCTGTGACAGTGAAACTGCATATTCATACACTTCCTGCTCATAAGCCGCATCATCTAAAGAATTCTCGGTTTTATATTCTTCAATAGCGTCCTCATCTGCGGCCCCGATCTGATTTTCTACATAGTCATCTGAAAAGAATTCTATGTATGACTTCGGATATGCTTTAAAGTCTGCGCTATCCACCAGATTGGACCAGATATCTGTCTCATAGATCTGCTTTTCATATTCTTCGTAAGCTTCTTCCAGTTCTTCCCTGGCCTCAGCGAGATCCTCCTCCGTCAGCTCACCCTCCATGCGGCTGATACTATTGATGGTCACTGCAAAGTCGACGTCTTTACCTCCCAGATCCTCCGAATAATCCTCCGGGAAAGTCAGATGCAGTGTCACCTCTTCACCTTTTTTAGCGCCGATCAGTCCCTCTTCGAAGCCATCTATGAATGTATCTGAACCGATGGTCAGATCATAGCCTTCAGAGCTGCCGCCGTCGAATTCCTCTCCGTCCATTGTGCCGACATAATCAATGTTTACCACGTCACCATCCTCGACTTCAGCATCTTCCTCTGTGACCTCTGTAACACCCTTCAGCTCTTCCGCATAGCTCTCTACATCCTCATCTGTAATCTCATAGGATTCAATTTCCTCGAGCTCCATCCCCTTACAATCTCCGATCGTCACATAATCGCTGACGACAAATTCCTTCTCTGCATCATCGATTACCGGCAGGTCCGTATCTTCCTCTTCTGTTGATGAAGCTGCCACGAGACTGCTGCTTTCTGCAAGACTTTCCGTCTTTGTACTGCCGCATCCCGCAAATACGCCTGCCGCCATCATCATTGTCAAAAAAGCTGCTACTATTCTGTTTTTCATTTTTTTATACCCCTTTTTTCCGATTCTTGTTTAATTTCGCCCAAAGCAAACCTGATTCCTCACCTTCGCTTTGACTCACCGCAAACTATGATGCGATATTTCTATTCATTTCTCCCCTGCAGAACAAGCCCCGCCTTATGCCTTATCAGGCATTTCCATCAATCTTTTGTGATACCCGGTCACCACATAAAGCAGACCAAATATCAGCAATAACAAAGAATTAAATATATAGCATGCTAAAACAAGCAGAATCCCCACTATTCCGCTTCTTGCAATACACTTTTTCGAAAACAGCAGCACCATCAAAATTCCGAAAAAGAGCAGGTAAAAACAGCCTATGGTACCTGCCGTGGTCAGTACTGCCTGAATCCTTTCATTTTCCGCCGGATTGACAAGGACATAGTCACATCCTACATAAGCCGCCGCTGCCAAAAGACCTGTCCACTTCCATGGATAAATCGTATACATAGAACGCGGAGCCGGCATCGGATAGCGCAGGCGGCGCAAAAGCAAAAGGCTTAGCTGATAGATTAAAAATCCCTGCACCAGTCCCATGATCACCATACTGATCACCAGCAAACGTAAGAGAAAGCTGGAATCCAGCAGCATCTCCTGTATTGACTCCGCCATCTGTATATTCGAGTTCTGAAAAAGCGTAGTCATCATGCTCTGCAATTCAGAAATTTGCCCCTTCAGATCATAGCCAAACAAGGAAGCCAGCACAATCGTATTGAGCACATTCACGATTGCTGAAAGTCCCATCACGGTAAACATTGTTTTTGCAGAATCTATTTTTTTATATACACAAGTGCCAAAGATCAGGCCAATACCAGCCTCTGTGACAGCATAAAAAACAGTCGTGATCGTTCCGAACAGGAGAGAGATCAAAGACATGGATACCCAGACCGGAAGACTGCTTTTCCAGCCATATTTGGCCGCATAAGCAACCATGGGAATGGGCAGCAGATAAAAAATAAACTCTTCCAGGAGATTACCTGTCTGCCGGTTTACCAGAAGGATCATAGCAAAAATGGCTACAAACATAGCTCCGAGTGTGATTTTTAATGTTTTCTGATTCATAACTTCTTCCTTTTCGTTCCTTTATATTATTATACGTCCTACATCGGAACAGGTCTAACATTAATCTGCATATTTGACACTTTTATGAATTTTTCGAATGCCGAAAGAAAGCACCAGGCTTCCGCTGCATGCAAATATGATCGCGCAGAGCAGCATCATTCGCACAGACATCAGCTGCAGTAAAAATCCGCCGCTAAGCGACCCCATCGCCATCGCTGTCGTATAGGATAAAGTCACGAAAGCCTGGCCCCTGGTAGAATCCCCCGGGGCTGTCACCTCTTTCACAAAACTGACCGATGCCACAGAAATCATTGCCCATGCCGCCATCTGGAATATCTGTACGCCATAATAAGTCATCATTCCCGGCGCCAGCAGACAGCCGACGGCTTTGCAAATATAACCCAGACCGGAGAGCTGAAACCACAGAGCCGCCGGTGCTTTTTTCAGCATCGCGGAAAAGCCAAACATTACCGGCAGCTCCAGCATTGCTGCCAGCGCAATAACCACACCGTAGGTCTGTTCACTGCCGCCCTTACTGAGCACGATCTGATAATTATAATAGGTCAGAAAAGAATGGCAAAGATATAGCAGAAAGCAACCTGCCATCATGGTCAGAAAGCCGGGATTTCTGTAAAAGAAAGCTTCTTTCCCACCTGTCCCGGAAGGCTGCTCCCTCCCGGCAAAATGTGCCTGCATATTCTTTCCCTTCTTTACATCCATGCGGATTTTCTGCTTTTCCTGAAATAGCACCGGAAAGAAGAAGAGACTGCAGAGCAGGCCCGCAAAGCAAATTATTCGCGCCCGGGCAAGCATTTCCATACCGACAGCTGCGATCATCCTTCCCAATGCATAAGAGATCGCTGCATAGGTCAGAGACCCGATGGCCCTGGAAAAGCCGAAATTTATATTCTCGCTATCTCTTCCGCAAATACTCAGGGAATTGATCAGGGGAATCATCAACTGTAAAACACAAAGATTACCGCCAAAACAAATCCCCCCGGCCAGCCTATAGCCTGCAGGCAGCATCAGCAGCAAGGCAGAAAGTCCTACCGCCGCCAAAATACATCCATATAGTACCGGCTTCAAAAGCCTTTTTCCTGACAAATCAATCCTCGTCGCCAGGGTAGGCTGTAAAAATGCCGCACACAGACCTGCAGCAGCCACCAATATGCCGATTTCTCCATTTGAAAAGCCTATATTTAAAAGATAGGTACTGCTAAAGCCTGTACCCGCACAGTAAGCCATCCAGAAAAATCCATGTATCACTGAATAATGTATAAAAGCATTTGTTTTCATCCTGTTTTCCTCTTTATATCAAAAAAAGAAGGAATTTAACCTTTCGTTAATCCCTTCTTCCTACTCTACTGTTTTTTATAAAATATTGCAAAGCTTTTATCATGCCTCTATATATTGAGAAATGTCTTTCAGCACAGATTTACTTTCATTGGTGTCCATGTAAAGAATTACCTTCTCACCGACAGAAAGCCCTACCACGCCCAGCATCGATTTGGCATTGATCTGATAGGTATCCCATCTCAAATCCATATTGAAGGGATATCGACGGATTTTCTGAACAAAAGTAAATGCGTCATCTGCTGTTTTTAATTTTACAGGTATGCAAGTCATGCGCATCCCTCCTTTCGTAAATTATGGCTGCCTTGGGAAAAACGCTCCGAATACAGCTTCTTTTCGGATATTTTCCTTCTCCCTAACCATGTACCATATTTTACTATCAAAGACATTTGTTCGCAATGAACGGACGTCACGAATTTTCATGACATTTTTCTTTACTTTTTGTGACTTTTGTCACGTGCCCGCACATGTTCTGCTTTTTCATTTTCTTTTAAGGATATTCCAATGCTTGGGATTCGTTTACAGATCCCATCATATTTTCAACTTTGATACTTTTCGATTTTTTCAGGCGTTGACACTTTGTTGACAGCTTGGAAAATCTTTTTCCCAAGGTAAAACAGGCATAAAAAAATAAAAATTTTGAATCCGTCGGAAAAAGTCGGAAAATCAGCATAAATTAAAAAACTGAAAATACGTATAGACAAGAAAAAACCCCAGTGAACACTGGGGTTTTCTTAGTCGAAGCGACGGGATTCGAACCCACGACCTCTGCGTCCCGAACGCAGCGCTCTACCAAAC